>Ga0228711_1006792_pt1 | contig 16829 bp, 13 predicted proteins | sample MedpolnodulmetaG_2_FD_177996 | JGI IMG/M metagenome (GOLD analysis project Ga0228711, IMG submission 177996) | Root nodule microbial communities from Medicago polymorpha collected in Santa Monica, California, United States - brown nodules | ecosystem: Host-associated > Plants > Roots > Nodule...
AGAGAGAGAGATGAATAAAAGAGTTGTGTAATTTTATTGAATGAATTGAACTACTTATTTAAAAGGTATATGAAGGTATATATACATCAAGTGATGTAACAAACACTGAAACAAATTCCTAACAAATTTATTACTTCACATGCAAGTAACTTGAGTTAGTTACTTCAAGTGCTAGTTTCTAAACAAACTACTAAACAAAGATAAGACTAATTCTAACTAAACTGAATTACTAAACCAATACTAATTAACATATTAAAATAAGGCAGATACACATATACCACTCAACTTAAGCGATTCCCCCTTTTCTTCACACACACAAAAAACTCATTAAAATAGGTTCCAATATAGATCATTTGATGTGATCTGACATAAAAAAAACAAAAATTATGAGAGTAACTCATGTAAAACATTATTACAAAGATACGTTTTTTTAATCTAAAAACAATTTTGGTGTAAAATCAATCTAAAACGCAATTTTTTTCATTCTATTTTCTTCTTTTTTGGGTAACATTTGTTGATTGGCAGGTGAAAGTCATCCTCTCCCTCTCATAAATTTGTAGGCCACGCCTATCCCTATTACTTTTTGTTTGGAATGTAGCACAAAATCTTCTATAAAATCAGACCCACAATTCACACATTGTCTCCATTCCACTTTCAAGCCAACCAAAATCACTAGAGAAAATAAAATCAGGGAAAAAACAGAGAAAATAAAATATGGGTTCTATGGCCGAAACTGTTTGTGTCACAGGGGCTTCAGGTTTTATCGGGTCATGGCTTGTCATGAGACTTATGGAGCGCGGTTACATGGTTCGAGCCACAGTCCGCGACCCAGGTTCCTTTTTTTTTTATTTTTATGTTGCAACATTTTTCATATCATGTATAAATCAATTCATATTTTAACACCAACAATTTTTTTAATCAAAATTCAGCTGTTTGATACTAACAAAATAATGTAAGAGTGTGTTTTGACTAGAGATTTCAAAATTCAAGAAAATTGATGGGTTTATATATACACACATTTTGGTATGCAGAAAACTTGAAGAAGGTGAGTCATTTGTTAGAACTGCCAGGTGCAAAGGGCAAACTGTCCATTTGGAAGGCTGACCTTGGTGAAGAGGGTAGTTTTGATGAAGCTATTAAAGGGTGTACAGGAGTTTTTCATGTGGCTACTCCTATGGATTTTGAGTCCAAGGACCCTGAGGTATATCTACCTACCCATAATTTAAATTTCTATGCATCTATCATCTCATATATGCATGGCACATTGGCACTAGTCTCTCATAGTGATCTAATAATTTCTCACCTCATCCTTTGGGATGTTTATCATTTTCCATTTTTGTAACCATCCCATTACTACATTGATAATAACCATTAAGTGTATGAACCGTTTCCATTTTAGTAGTTATTCACCATTAATCCAATATTATAATGGTATTAAAACATTGATGAAGTGATATTCAAGAATTCAAATATGAAATATGAACATATTTTGAGCATAGTGTAATTTATTAGGGGTGATGGTTTGTTAGATTCTCTATTGTGTAGAGAGTGTCTTAACTCGGTTTTGGAGACTTAGTTTTATACGGCACAATTTATGTAAAACTTCAAATGTTTAATTGAGAGGACATAATATGTGACTCCAACTTTGTTCTATTTGTGTTCAACATCATCTAGTGATAAGGACAGTGAATAGGTACCTAGGTGGCAAAGATGGTGATGACATGGATGTCACAACTATTTTTTTAAGGGGTTAATGACAATGATTTGGGTTGCTATAGGGTAAATTCTAGTTTTAAATATCTACGTAAATGATATTGAGATGGTATTGATCACATTTGACCATAATTTTCAGTTATAGTTTTTTGACAAAAGCTTTATATAGTATTAACGATTGTGACACGACGAAAATGATAAAAGTGAATTAAACTTTTGGTGATAATGGTGGTTGAGAAGTAAAACAAATGGTTGATTGGTAGTTAATACTTCAAGAAGACTTTTTTTATAGCCTCTTCACTATTCAAGGAGATTGTGAGTTGGAAAAAAAAAAACAGTCACTACCATCTACTAAGGTTTATAACAAGTTAAGCAATAAAATTCCAAAATTACAAATCAAATTATATAATTCAGATAAATTGTAAAAAAAAAATCAAAGAAATATATGATTGCAAACCTAACAATTGAATCATAATTTTTTGTCGAACTTACAGTCATAAATATAACCAGGACACAGATTATCTCTTGTGAAAAATTCATTGGAGTGTCTCGTGAAAATCCCTTTTAATGATTTTTTTGATTATATATCTATCTGTTGCAAAAAGAAATGTGTGGCTGTGATTTCACTGCACACTCTTCACTGGGTCGCTATAAAAATATTTCTGAAATTTGTGCACGATCTTGAGTAGCGGTGGATAACAATATGGTTGGAAAGTGAGTTTGAAATGGTTTGCAACTTGATTTGAATTGCAGAATGAAATGATCAAACCTACCATAAAAGGAGTCCTAGACATCATGAAAGCATGCCTCAAGGCCAAAACTGTCCGTAGATTTATTTTCACATCATCGGCCGGAACCCTAAACGTTACTGAAGATCAAAAGCCCTTGTGGGATGAGAGCTGTTGGAGTGATGTTGAGTTTTGTAGGAGAGTGAAGATGACTGGCTGGGTTAGAAATTTATTTTCATAAACTTCACTTGAATTTTAACCTATAAGAGTTTTATAATTGAAGTTACGTCCTAATATCTTGATTTTATATTTTTTGTTTAGATGTATTTTGTTTCTAAGACACTTGCGGAGCAAGAAGCATGGAAATTTGCCAAAGAACACAACATCGACTTCATCACAATCATCCCACCTCTTGTTGTTGGTCCTTTTCTTATTCCTACCATGCCACCTAGCCTAATCACTGCCCTTTCTCCTATCACTGGTACATTATGTAAATATAATTTTAGAAATTTAGAAAACATATTGAAAAAATAACATGCTTAAGTTCTTTAAAAGAAATTATTATAAATTAAAGTGTCGTTAATAATCATTTTTCCATGATTCTAATATAATTTAAACTTCGTCTTTTAATATTATAATATCAAACTCTTACCATCGTCTACAACCGAGTAACACTTGATTGAAAATAACATGGTTTTTGCACAAATTTGCAGGAAATGAGGCTCATTATTCGATTATAAAGCAAGGTCAATTCGTCCACTTGGATGATCTTTGTGAAGCTCACATATTCTTGTTTGAGCATATGGAAGTAGAAGGGAGGTATCTATGTAGTGCATGTGAAGCTAATATTCATGACATTGCAAAATTAATTAATACAAAATACCCAGAGTACAATATCCCCACAAAGTAAGTACTCCATGCTATTTCAAGTATTAAAGTTAAAATGTACACATAAATAATAGATGAAACTGTATGTTAGTCTAATTGTTCAATTTTGGATTTTTAGGTTCAAGAATATTCCAGATCAATTGGAGCTTGTGAGATTTTCATCAAAGAAGATCAAAGACTTGGGATTCGAGTTTAAATACAGCTTGGAGGATATGTACACTGAAGCAATTGATACATGCAGAAAAAAAGGGCTTCTTCCTAAATTTGTTAAAGCACCAATAAGTAATGGTGTCACACATAAATAAATATACAGGCTATGTGTCTTTATGTATGTGTGTGATGGCTTTAGGATCTTAATTGCTTTTCTTTAGTAGCTGGAATGTTTGTGCAATCCTATTGAAGCCCAACCTTACTTGAATGTTTTCTTTCTCTTTGTTACTTGTTGAGAACTTGAGAGCTACACGAAAAAAGAAAATATGATGAATTATTGAATAATATTTATTTGCAAAATGTTGAAAGCTTAAGCCTTGAGAAAATGGAAAATTATGAAAAAAATATTATTTAGCTTTGTATGGTGGTCTCCTGTTTCTATTATTAGATATATGTCTGGGTTCGAACTCCGACCACCACCAAAAGATATAGTTGGTATCCTCCATTGCAGTAAAAAAATCAGAACAAGATAGTTTCTGCTAGAAAATGTTTTGAGAATAAAAAAGGTAGAAATATTTGTGTGTTGATTAATTATATTGAGGCCTAACAAACTAAAAAGAACAAAAGACATAAAAGTAACACATACAAAACAAACTTGGTGGATAATTTGGAAGTACATTAGTTAGATTTATGCTCTTCTTCCAGCAAGTTTCGCTCCCACCCAGCTAAACTGGTCAAAATACCCCTGCATTAGTTAACTAATGCAAGTGTAAAATTAACATAACTTAAAATTTCGTTTGTTTTACACATGCATGACTTAAGTCGCGCGATATGAGTTAACTCATGCGGGCGTTATACCCCGCATGAGTTAACTCACGCTAGTTTAATCAATTTAACTGGGTGGAAGCAAAACTTGCTAGAAGAAGAGCAGAAGTCCATTAGCTAAGGTTCATTAAATTTTGAGGACTACTTTGATATCGGTGAACTCATCTAAATTTTTTTGTAACCGAAAGGTCAAATTTCAAAAATCCTAGATAACCAAATAGGAAAATTCAGCGGCCTTGTGCAACCGTCTAAGTAATATGCATGTCTCGTCCATAGCACTTTGTTTTCTTGTAGCCAAATGCAGTCCCACATGGCAAATATAGACCCAATTCGTACATCACATGAGTAAGAACTAAGAGAAGAATGTTGAAGATCATTTTGAGTTTTCAAAAATAAAATAAAGTTGTTTGATCCCTTCAACCGGCCAAACCGTTAGTTTTGATGTTGTCTTGGCTTTCCGGTCAATTCCAATAGATACAGGTTTGATTTCAGCAGCTTCAACAAGCTGAACACGCGGATTCGATTTACTTTTGATTGATAAAAATCCAACATTGACATTATACATGAATACTATGTATTGTGGACAGTTACTTGAGTTAAATTTGATTAAAATGATTCAATAAATTTTGACTAATGTGTTTGTCCAAAAAAAAAAGTTGGACTAACGTGAACTTTTGAGTATCTAATACATGTGAGTCTTTAATGCGTAGAGATTAAAAATATTTATAATAAAAATACAAATAATTAACATATATGCATTTATAGTGTGATGCATCCCAAACTATTGTTTATGGGTTTTGAATTCAGGATATAAATTTTTATTTTATTATTATCTTATGTTGAGGATGTTTTGGATTTTTCTTCATGAAGTTTTTGTTTGATTCATGGGTATAACGTTTTGTCAGTATTTTTTGCGGTCGTCATGAGTTAAGTACTATGACTTTATTTTGTAAGTTGCGACTCAATTCAACTATTATTTAGGTTTTGGTTAATTCAGGTTTATTCATTCAATTGATTTTTTTGCAATTGTGGAGGTTATGGCCTATGGTTTTATTTATGAATTTGAGACCTCTGTATATTTTCATTATATTTCATTCTTGTGTCTCAGAAATCGGCTATAACGTAGCAATTTATGGAGACAATTGTTTAATTTGTATGGAAAATTCCAACGTGTGTTGTGTTTGCAATTATAATTTTTTGTTCAATAATATAATTTTTTTTTGAAACAGTTAAATAATATAAATTAAACATTGAATCCTCGATTATTCTAGAAATTATATAAATTTAGTTATCCCTGAGCAAAATGGAAGGAGTTCATAGAATAGGCGAAGGAGTTACGTGATTGTTAGCCATATTTTATCTTAGGCATTTCGATAGGTAGAAGAGGGTTTAAAGTTGCAGAATTCTCTAAGTTCATGATTGAAGTTGCTGAGTTCGATGGAGGTTGGAAAGCTTTTGATAGAAAACTTTAGTTCGACAAATTATCGGATTATGGTGAAGCAAGTTTTAAAATGTTCAGACACGTGGGAAACATGCAGTTCTTATCGAAGGCATTTAGTTCATAGCCGTTAGTTTTGCAGCTCTCTCTCTCTCTCTCTCTCTCTCTCTCTCTCTCTCTCTCTCTCTCTCTCTCTCTCTCTCTCTATATATATATATATATATATATATATATATATATATATAGTAGTTTTTCATAAGAAAAACGGGTCACAAATCTCATTTACAAAATTCTAACACTTAAAGGACACAACATAGAGAGAAAAGAGTCAAATAATATATGTAAAAATTTGTTCAACCATCTTTAAATTAATGCAATGCAATTTACTTTTCTTTTTCTTTGCCTTCTATAACTCTAAGTTTTTACTTGATTTGCATAATTGATTTTTGTCTTCATCCTACATAACGGTTTTATTCATCTTGTTCATAAAACAAACTATGAATATGATGAACATTCAAAAAAAATTGGAAAAAGATTGCACAACATGTTCTAGGATTTTTTGTTTGTTCTTGCCTGTAAAACTAGTCTTATTGTTTACCAAAAACACATGTAAACATTGATATGTCGTCACTTCCTTGATGTAATATTGGAGATTTCAACGATATTATTTAACATGTGGATAAAAGGGGACAACACCCTCATTCAAAATTTATTAATAACCAAGTCCCTACACAAGGCAAACTATGAATATGATCGAATACATTGCCTGAGATATAAAGTTAGATGACACTTCATTTACTTTGATTAAAAGTTGTGGTTTTGTTAATGTGAACATTTCAATAATATAGAGCTGAAATTGAAGACAAATCATTCAGAATTCGGATTTTACTTACTGGTCAAACTTTAAATTATAAGAGTGTCTTTTCTTCAAAAATTGGAGGGTAAAAAACAAAACAAAAATCAACTATTAATATACTACCGGAAGGTGGTCATGAGCCACCACTTACCAGCTCTTTGACTTCAGCTAACAGCTTCTTCCTCTTAAACCATTCCGTGCTATGCCGGCAGCTGATCACGTGCTTATTGAAAAAATCTCGTGACTTGTAGTACCAAATCCCAATCTAGGAGTCAATTGTGAAGTAGTAATTGGATTTTGGACTACTATATTTTATTTCCTAAAATTAATTCATACAAAAATGAATTAGGCCCGTTTGTTTAATATTGCCAAAAAATAATTTTTGATGTCTTAGTTATATAAGCAAATTTTTGTTAAAAAAAAAAACTTTTTTAATATAATATATATTTTTAGAGACGTTTAAGAAAAGTGTGCGTGCATATTTGAGAAACATTCGATGACAAATATTTTTAGAGACGTTTAAGAAAAGTGTGCGTGCATATTTAAGATATAGTAATAATTGAAATGTATTAGAGTCGTATATAATTTTGTCAAAGATTCAAAATATCATCACTATTTTGGAATTTTAGTATAAAGTGGGAGTTCGTTAGGGTATTCTTTAACATAAAGGTGAACTGCGACAAAGATACAAAAATAAACCATTAACATTGTCAATTGATAGAAGAAAAACAACATGATCCAATTCATTTTTGTTATAACTCATTTGAGTAGAAGGTGGTGTGACAAAAAAACTTATCGTCAAATGGTAGAAGAATTGAAAAAAAATAATAACAAAAGAAGAACAAAAAAGGAAACTTACCTACCCACATAACTTTTTTATTGCATGTAAATTTGTTGTTGTTGGTTGTGTCTAAATGTTGCATGACTTATGACAACTCAAATGTTTAGAAATATCGTCATTATAAGTTTAACATTGTTGGTATGAATATTGTACGAGGAAGGTTAGCAACACCTACTTTTCAACATTATATCTAATACTCACTCTTTTATTGGATGAAATTAACGTACGTCCCATCTTTTTTTGTGGGTTCAATTTTCAAAATCTAGACTCACAATGATTTAAACCAATGAGAGAGTGAGTATTAGAGATGATATTCAAAAGAGAGTGTTGTTAACGTTACTCATATTATACACTTCCTCCGTTTTACAATGAGTGTCGTTTAAGGTTTTGACACACAAATTAAGAAATGTAATGAAATAATCATTAGAAATACCACTTTTACTAAACTGTCCTTACTTTATAAGAAAAAGACAAACTTAAATTTGCATTGAAAATTGTGTGAGAGAAAAATTGAAGTATTTATTGATGGTAAAATTGAAAGAAAAAATTAAAGTTGTAATGGAAATGTAAAGCGACGTTCATTTTGAAACAATTTTTTTAGTTAAAGTGACACTCATTTTGAAACAGATACATACAGTGTAGAAATTTGAATCTTAAATATCCCATTTATTAATCTTAAAAATGTGAATTCTTAACAACCAGACTTTTTAACAAAATAAAAGAAATACCTTAATTGGATTACAACCCCAAGTAAATATTATTAAGACATAAAAAAAATATCCATCATTTACTTATTTTAAAAATACATATATATTTTTTTTGACAAAGTATTTAATTTAATTTTTCTTCTACCTTTTTCTTTGCGTGTGTCATAGATGTGCTTAAATATTGAGATCACACAATACAGACCCCCGCACCAAGGAAAATCCCTCACGTCACTTCATACATTCCTTAATAAATAGAGTCACCCATCAGCTCAGGTTTCTCTTCATTCCTCTCTTTACAACAGCTTCTATCTAAATAAATAGAGTCACCCACCACATACATTGTCTTCCGTTCAAAATTCAAGCTAACTTGAAAAGGAAAAAAGAGAAGAGAAATCAAAGTATACACATGGGTTCGGTGTCAGAAACAGTTTGCGTCACAGGGGCTTCAGGTTTCATCGGGTCGTGGCTTGTTATGAGACTTATGGAGCACGGCTACACTGTTCGAGCCACCGTGCGCGACCCAGGTTCCAATTATAAATGTTGCATAATTTTTCATGCCATGCCTAAATTAATTAATTCATATGTTTAAATATTTTGGGTTTAAATAATGCAGATAACATGAAGAAGGTGAAGCATTTGTTGGAACTGCCAGGTGCAAATAGCAAACTGTCTCTTTGGAAGGCTGACCTTGGTGAAGAGGGTAGTTTTGATGAAGCTATTAAAGGGTGTACAGGAGTTTTTCATGTGGCTACACCAATGGATTTTGAGTCCAAGGACCCTGAGGTATATGTTGAATGATCAATTAATTCACTACCACGAATCTTAAATAAATCTTAAAAATTAACATATATAACTGATAAATGAATTTAAAAATAATCTTATTCTTTGGTCACTTTTTTTATATATCTTTGGTCATATTTTGGCTTGCTTTTGTATAGAAGAGATATATACTCAATTTATATTTATATTTTTTCGATAAGTACGTAAAAGAATTTCATAAAAAAAAAATACTACTTAGTTTCTTAAATATAAGACACCTTTGAGTAAATCAGGAATGAGAATTAGTTAATGTTTGCATAAATGTATTTATCATATATTGATGAAGTTCACAAGACACCATACAAAATACCTTGATAAGTTAGTTGAGCTATAAAAAAACTCAACTTGTACTAAGACACACCCTCCTATAAAGGAAACTAAAGACATCATGTGCCCCCAAATACACCAATTTTGCCATATATAGGTAAACAAAGACATCAGAAAATGATTGAGAAATTGGCGGTTCTACTATGATCCATCTTTCATAGGTGGTTATTGATGGATGTAATAGTTACTGATCTATCTATGACATATTGGGGAAAATAAGGGACCGTTTATTTTCCATTTTTTTTCTACTTCATTTCTTAATATTTGTGTTAGTTTTATTTGTTTGCTTTATTTTTTGATCGTGTTAGTTTTACTTTATGCTAAAATAGATAGAGCAGACTTTCCTTAAAAAAAATGATAAACTGGACTTACTTGACCCAAAAATAAGATAAAACAGACCTTTAAATGAGTTATTGTGATTGAGAGAAAATAAAATTGTTGCTACATATGGTACATTAATTTAGAAAATAATAAAATTGATTTATTTTTTTACATTTTTATTGTTTTTGTTTTTAAAATGCAAGATAATTGTACACTTTAAAATCTATTTTCTCATTGTATTATTAATTTTTAGTATATTATGTATCAGACTTATTACTTTAACATGTCTTTATAATATTAACAGAATTTTTTTCCATTATAATATAGATATCTAAAAATTGATTCAAATTAAATTGCATTAAACTGGATCAAATATTTTTTTTAAACGAGTCATTTAAACCAAACTGCATATGATTTTACCTATAGATCAAATTATTTTCTATATCAAAATTGGTCTAAACCACTCTACAAACACCTCTACTGTATATAGACTAACATAGTTCTTTGATTTAGTTGTTTATGTAATGCAATTGAAAATGAATAATGCAGAAGGAAGTGATAAACCCTACAATAAACGGATTACTAGACATAATGAAAGCATGTGAGAAGGCAAAAACAGTTAGAAGGTTGGTTTTCACATCATCAGCTGGAACTTTGGATGTTACTGAGCACCAAAAGCCTGTCATTGATGAAACTTGCTGGAGTGACGTTGAATTCTGCCGTAGAGTCAAGATGACTGGTTGGGTTAGTAATTAATTACTATCTTTTTAATTAATTACTAATTTAGTTTCAATATTTTATATCAAGTGGATTTGTTTTCAAAGATTATTCAATAATATTTTATGATTTTTTCATGTGTAAATTTGTATTTATTAAAAAGTTTAAAATAGTATAGTAAATTTGTATTAAAGCTTGTGCATTTAATATTATATTATATTATATTTTCTCGGGTCTTTTTTATAAACGATAAATGGATCAACAAAATATGATGTATTTAGTCTATGTTATCAACTAAATATATTAATTTTAGTTAACTCATTTATCTTTTATAAAAATAATTAGAGGGAGTATATTGTATATGTTACACTAACTCATATTATGCTTCTTTACCCATTTTTGTAGATGTATTTTGTTTCAAAGACCCTGGCAGAACAAGAAGCGTGGAAGTTTTCCAAAGAGCACAATATAGACTTTGTTTCCATTATTCCACCTCTTGTTGTTGGTCCATTTATTATGCCTTCAATGCCACCGAGTCTAATCACCGCTCTTTCCCTTATCACAGGTCCATACATACTCATATCCTTAGCATGAATGTTTCTATCTGTTCAGTATTAATGTGACTGTGAATTCCTCTCAAAAAATTTAACGTGACAATGACATAATTTATTGATTCTTTTATGAATTTATTATTATCACTTGTATTTTTTTTTTAAGATTGCACCTGCTTTATGAACGAATAATTTATTGTTTTTTAAAATGCAAGATAATTGTTCACTTTAAAATCTCCTTGTATATTCTTAAAAAAAAATAAAAATCTCCTTGTATTATTAATTGTAGCTATTATTTTTGGGTGACTGATGCTTTTTTGGTCATATATGATAGGAAATGAGGCTCATTACTCGATCATAAAGCAAGGCCAATACATCCACTTAGACGACCTTTGTCTTGCTCATATATTTCTGTTTCAGAACCCTAAAGCCCAAGGGAGATACATATGCTGTTCACATGAGGCAACCATTCATGAAGTTGCAAAACTTATTAACAAAAAATACCCTGAGTTCAATGTCCCTACAAAGTAAGTCTTTCCAATTTTTTACTTTAGTGCATGTAGAGTTCTTTACAACAATAATTATTAACTCTTTCTTTGTTTGTTTCTGTCTTACTAGTCCTTGTCCGCCTTGTGTAGGGACTTGGTTATTAATAAATTTTGTCGTTAAAAAAAAATGACTTACTCTTTCTCTTATTTTATTACAATAGACAAAATATTTAACACTTGTAATTTATTTTGTAATATTAACTATTGTTCACTTAGAAAAGTAAGATACAATAGGCAAAATATTTGTTGTGCTAATTTTGTGCATTTAATTTTTAGATTCAAGGATATCCCAGATGAACTGGAAATTATTAAATTTTCATCAAAGAAGATCACAGACTTGGGGTTTAAATTTGAGTACAGCTTAGAAGACATGTTCACAGGAGCTGTAGAAACCTGCAGAGAAAAAGGGCTACTTTCTAAAGTTGAAGAGACTCCGGTTAATGATACCATGAAGAAATAAATATGTCTTTGTCTCACCAATGGATTGTGTCTCCATTTTTCTTTTTCTTTTGTTATTAACAAGTAGAATAAGGTTTTCATGTTTATGGGGTCACGTTGTCTTCTTTTTTTTCCTGAACAAAAGGGGTCATGTTGTCTTTTAACGATATTAAGAACTATAATGGATATATCATATATACTATATTGCTTCTAAATTTACTCGCACATTGTACTAAGAAAGCCTAATGGCTCACAATTTTTTTAAGTTATAGATGGGATCGATGCAGAGGGATTGCATGTTGCATCATCCTAGTCTTAATTATAAGGAACTTATGTCTATCATGAATTAATATAATGTTGAGTTGGAAGCGAAGACCACGTTTTTACATTGAGAGCTAGAAGGGACAATATACATGGAACAATTAGAAGGTTTTATAAAAGATAAGTCTAAGATGTGTCTTTTGAAAAATCTTTGCATATGCCTTGAAACAAAGCCCATGTCAAGGGTATTGTCGATTTGATGGATTTCTTTTGAAGACCGGTAGTGGGAGAACGATATGAGTCTTGTGTTTACATATTGCAGAGGAGTGAAAAAGAAATTCTCTACTTACTTATATATGTGGACGATGTCTTGATGGCAATCTCTTGCATAGATTAGATCGGAGAGCTCAAAGAGAGACTAAATAGTGAATTTGAGATCAAAGATCTTGGTGTGGCAAAAAGGATTCTTGGAAGGGATATCATGAGAAACCATGTAAAAGGTGGATTATTCTTGTCTCAATCAAGATACTTGAAGAAAATGATGGAGCAGTTTCAGATGAGTGATTCTAAGACCGTTTGCCAAACTTTTACTTCAATGGATCATTGAAAGGCTATTTGAAATATACAAGAAAAACTCAAAAGGAATACGCTTTGGAGGGGTATGTGGATGTGGACTATGCAGACAATGTGGAAATTAGAAAGTCCTTGTCGAGATTTGTATATATTTTATTTGACACGAGTTTTCGTTGGAGAGTTAACCAACAACATGCAGTAGCTCTATCTACACCTCAAGAGGAGTATATTACCCTTATTGAAGTGGTCAAGGAGGCCATGTGGTTAAAAGAGATGATTAGTGAGTGGGGATTTTCTCAAGAATGTGTGAAGATACATTGTAGTAGTCAAAGTGTTACCCAGTTGGCAAACCATCAAATGTATCATAAACTGACAAAGCACGTTGACATTCGTTTGACTTTTGTTAATTAGAGGCATATTGAATCAAAGGAAATTGTGCTGAAAAGGTTGCTTCATAAGACAATATGGAAGATAAGTTCACTTAAGATTCAAGCGATGCTTAGACTTGATCAATTTTGTTGAAAAGTAAATCAAATATGGAGACAACAACAAGGTGGTCTATGGTTAAATTGACATCACCATCAACTTAAAAGGTAAGACGAAGAATTATTTTTTCTTTGCATGAAATCTTGTTTGTTCAGCTATTGCCCCACCAGCCAGGTAGGGTGTATAAAATATATGGTTAAATCAACCATAAAAGCAAATTGAATCAAACTAAACTTTAAAAGACCAAACTATTTTAAATAGTTCATGAACCGAACCATATTGGTTTAACCAAAAGAACAATTTTTTTAGTCAAACATAATAACTTAATCAAAACATAAAGATATAAATCATTTTTTGTAGCAAAAATACAAATAATTTTAAATCTTTAATTCATCAGATTCAAAGATTCATTAGTTCGTACGTAACATAGTTGGCATTATACGTTTGTTAATCACTTCTTCACTTTAATTTCAATCGCAAAATTATTATTGAATTTAATTTTTCTGTTTGAGGTTTGATTCACATTGCATTGCATTGCATTGATTTGTGTGTCTTTGATTTTGTTTTAATTCGATCAGTTCCGGATTTTTTTTAGTTCAGTTTTAGTTAATTTCAACTTTTTCAGCTAATCAATTCATGCGTGCATGAACTTTTTCTACAGCTTAATTTTTTATGCTACAATGAGGTTGATTTTGTATTGTAGATACTCAGTGATACAGTGTAATTTTTTGTTTTGGTTTTATCAATAAATTATTAATTATTTCCTTCAAAAAATCAATAAATTATTTGTTAATCGTTGATTTATTACTTTTAAATATAAAATTCAGTAAAAACTAAGTTTGATTTTTTGGTAGAACAACTATTGATCTGACTTTAATTACCTTTTGGTCAAACTCCGAATTATCAGGGCCTCTTTCCCTGAGAATCGAAGGATTAACACCATAAAAATATAAAAGATCACTAAAAATTGGTTTTAAAATAAAAATCAATGAAAATAGGTTCAAAAATAATATGGTTATAATAAAACGGTTTGAACATCGGTTAACTCTAACTTAAAAGAAATTTGATCTAATTTCTTTTAACCTCTTTGTATCACTCATTTTATATTGGATTGAAGAGTTTTTTTTTAAAGAAGGATTGGAGACTTGTTCTCTCCCCAGACGCATATCATATTTGGCTGAACCAAGTAAACAAATATTGATGTGTTGATTTCTCTACTCTCTTAGATTTTTATTATGTTTGCAGATTTATTTTACACCTATTGTTTGGGTAATTGAACATGTTTTATACAACGTAAACCTAGCTCTGCACATAAGGGTTTTTGATGACGGCTTTCTCTGCGCATTTTGTCACAACGGTTTGGATGATTTACAACATAAAAAAATACCAGATTTCTCTCCCCAGGATCAGACCTCTTCTCTCCCGATGATTGCTTTGTTTGTTTGGTCGTTCTTTTATTAATTGTTTCTGTTTTCTATTCAAATTTCAATAACTTATGTTGCTGCTTATTGGTCGGTCACATTAATATGCATTCCTTCATCCTGTTTGTTTCTGCTAATGCTATTACAGTACATCATTTGGAACGTTCCAAAGTTACAATTTACAAAACATAACGTTATTCATTCACGTTATTATACAAAGTTGTGTTTGTGAGTTTCTAGTGATAATTACTACTTCGACTACAAACCAAGAAAAATAAAAATTGTAGCACTTATATTAGAAAGGAACAAGAACATACAGACGTACCAAAGTGATAAGCTTCATCCAAACGGGTTTAAGACGTTGCCACAGTTTTATTAGAATCGTCTCAGAATAGCATGTCCTTGAAATTTTCTATCCAATAATCTAACACCATATTCCAGTGCCATGCCTATTTTTTTTTTTAGGTTTTTTCCTTTTTTATTTTTTTTATGTTAGATACCATTTTATGCATGTGGCGATTTTTTTAGGGCTTCCGACCTTCCTTTCGGGGTGGCCCTGAGCATGCTTGCTTGGCAATACTAACTTCCATACTAACTAATTCATTTAATTAAAAAGAATTATAATTATTGTTTGGGGGCACTCCTAAAAAATGCTCAGGGACAAACCTCTAAAAAAAGTATCTAATTAATTAGTAATTATTCAGGGTGGACCCTGGGCAACATATTTTTAGGGGCGTCGAAGTTATTTTAAAGATGTTAGCAGGAATTTATAGAATTTAAAGATGAATGTTTGAATTTGATTCCTACAACCCATCGGCATTGGAACTTTTTTCCCCTTCTTCCGTTCAGTATCACATAACTCATTCTATATGAGGAATCAATAATTTTTTAGAAGGAATAAGAAGTCCAAACTTAAATTCATTAATAGATTTCTTATATCTCTTTGGAGAAATCCAATCACTATTCTTGTTTATAATATTTTGAGAAGCAAGTTGCATAGTTGAGTTTTTGTGTTTTTTGCGCTCCTTGAGGTGGTAGCCGCATATTTTAGGGGGGACCTTTCAAAAAATAAATTGCATCCTATATATACTTCATCACTAAAGAAGATTGTGATTGGACCATTTAAGATCCAAGCAATTTAAGAGGCACCACTTAGTCACAACCTGCAGCATTTGTTTTTACTTTCTAATTACTACATATCTTTTAGCAGAGTCATGTAGCGAGACTCTCAGATAAGTTCCTGACTATAGCCCGAGTGGCGCAATGGCTTTTTCCTTAGTTATTGTAGCTGCTTACCGGAAGCGAAGCAAGTAATCATTCCAAGCCTCCCAGCCTTCTTTAGGTTAGGGCCTAGGGGAATCTCTTGGTGCGCTTCGATAGTGTTAGCATTCACAATTTGATAAGTGGTGGATTTATGAGGGATGTTATGAATCTGTGTGAATGAAGTAGTCTTTGCTGCAACCAGATTCTTCCTCTTTTCTCTCTCTCTCCTCGCATGTGTATCAGATTTTCATGAAAACTTATTTTAAAAAAACTATCTAAATTAAATATAATAATCTCAAAAAAAGAGTACAAAAGCTTCTGCAATGAATTCAAATACAAAATGAAAAATGTAAATTGATATTGGCTTCTTGGTCCGTCATTCTCCGCCCCCGGTATCAGCGACATGCTTGTTGTAATCTCCTTAAGGGACTTTTCATCCACACAAAAAAATTTATTTTGTTTTTTGTCCTTAATGAGTACTTTATGTTCATATGAATGTCAAGATAATAATTATTTTATGTTTAAAAAGTAATCGTATTATGTTTATTTATTGTGTTCAACCTTTATATATTCATATTATGTTCGAAAAAGGTCAAAATTATATCCATTAGGGACTAAAAATAAAATAAAAGATTTCAGTAAGGGTGAAAACATCTAATTTTATTTTTTAGGGACTAAAATTAAAATTGACTATATTTATAGAGACCAAAAACATATTTAACCCTTAATTTTTTCTTAGCAAAGTAGTCTAGTTTTGTTTTCAAGAAATATTGTTACATTTTTAGATATAAGTTATAACCATAGTTTTAAAACTCGGCTCGGACCGGCCGGTCGGACCGTGAACCGGTGGGTAGGCCGGTTCGAGCCAACATTTGGATCGGTCATGCAGTTGACTCGGCCGGAACCGGTCAAAACCGGTAAAAACCGGTGACTCGGCCGAGTTTTTGGTCTGACCGGT
>Ga0228711_1006793_pt1 | contig 16828 bp, 6 predicted proteins | sample MedpolnodulmetaG_2_FD_177996 | JGI IMG/M metagenome (GOLD analysis project Ga0228711, IMG submission 177996) | Root nodule microbial communities from Medicago polymorpha collected in Santa Monica, California, United States - brown nodules | ecosystem: Host-associated > Plants > Roots > Nodule...
CCCAAAAACCCAATTTTCATCAACCTTAATCCCAAATTTGTTAGAAACTCAACCTAGGATCATTCTACAACCTGAACATCGTTTATCTACGAATTCCACGGATTTTCTACACTATTAACAACCAATTCTACATGTTCTATCATTAAATCCGGTTTTAAACCCTAATTCTCAAATTCTCATGAACAACAACAAAACTACATGCTAAATTCAATTTCAGAATTATACCACTTAAGATTAGAGAATATTAGTCCCACCCTTACCTTAGATTAGATGATTGCAAGACTCTACAGGTTCTCTCTTCTCTTGGTTCTCCTCTTCTCCTCTTTTTCTCCAAAGCTTCTAAACCTAATTTGTGGCTGCTCTCTTCCTTTTATATCTCACAGCCTCAACATATTTTCTAACTAAATCCACGTATTTTCTTACTAAATCCAAACCAGCCCCTCAAATATATTTATTCTAAATATCCAACATATTCTACTAAAAAATATAATATAAAGAAACTTAATAAAATATTAAAACACCACAACATGTCATAAATCAACATAAATCACATAAAAAAATTAATATAGTTGTTGAGTTTGTTATAAAGCAACTTATTATATTTGTTATATTATTGTTGTCAATATGAAAAGATTAATATAGTTGTTGAGTTTGTTACGTTTGAAAGTAATAACAGATATCAATAGGTATAATTTTAATCTATATAAAAAAATATATAAAATATTATTTGTAATTTACACACAAATTTTTAATTAAATATCGTTGATAATATACACGTGTTAACGCATTAAATAAAGCAAGTTTTTTTTTTTAAATTAAAAATATTGTTATGCTAAAGGAAATACTCACATATCATACGAGACTTGAATATTCTGAATCACCAAAGCTAGTGGTTTTGCTGCCACTCACAATCTCTAGTAGCAATACGTCAGAACTATATACATCGATATTTTTTTATATAAACTATTACTTATACTTGAATAGAAGGCAAACAGACAATATGTACAGGCAACAAACTACAGCTAGACCTTTTTAGATGGTAAAACTAATCGTCGTAAACACAACATTCATAGACTTAGGAAACAAGCTTTATATAAAGCAAGTGCCTCTGTTTTTATATAAAGTATATTTTTTTTGTTTTTTCTTTGATTTAAAAAATAAAAATAAAAAATTACTACGTACTGTCAAGAGCGTACACGTGAGAGAGAAGTGTAGCTTCAAGTTGACTCTCTCTCTCTCTCTCTCTCTCTCTCTCTCGATTAGTTCATCTTCGCGATCGATTTAGGTATGTTTATTGAACCTTTTTTCTTCGCGATTATTTTTTTGGTTATTCGTATGAACCCTACTCTCTTTGTTAATTGAATTATCCTGCTTCGTCATTTCTTAATTTGATTTTTCAATTTTGTGATTTTGCTACTTGAAACTGGGTGTATGCGTTAAATTGATTCGTTTTCATAGCTTCTTACCGGCGGAATATAATGAATACTGTAGTGGTAGTAGTAGTAACGAAAGCAAGTTTAATTTGTTAATAGTTTGTTCCTCTTTGTTTTCTCATGAAATGTTTACTATCAACTCTACCTAGTGCAGTCAGTCTTGTTAAATAGCATCTATACAAGTATTTTAATCTTTGTTATTTGATGCAGATCACATTTTTCAAGCTAAAATGGCGACGTTTGAACTTTATCGTAGGTCGACAATCGGAATGTGCCTCACTGAGACTTTGGACGAGATGGTTCAGAATGGAACTCTTAGTCCTGAGATTGCGATTCAGGTTCTCGTTCAGTTTGATAAGGTAGGTTTCGGAATTGGTGCTAGGAGACTAGATGTTTGGTTTCTGGATCTGGTTTAATGTTCACTTTACTTATTATTTTAATTGCATGTGGATTTTGTAGTCTATGACTGAAGCTCTGGAAACACAAGTTAAAAGCAAGGTCTCTATCAAGGTAACGCCGCTTATCTTTTGTTAGATAGTGTAAGGTGTTGATTTTTTGGTGAGGTGAAGCATGGTTATTGTTAAGATTGTCTAGTAGGACCGTTTAGTTTGCCATTGGTTGTAGTTAGGGATGGACGTGACTTGTGCTGAGCTCTAGCTATTGCAGTCTTATGAGCCTTGTATATTTGTTGCTCAATGATTACTGAGCCTTGTATATTTGTTACTCAATGATTACTGAGCCTTGTATATTTTTGGCTCAATGAGAGAGAGGGAGAGTTTGGCTGGTAATTGAGAGCACCCTCAGGTCACACTGCCAGCCAATTCAAACTAATGAGATGAAGTTTACCTAGGGTCACAATTTCAGTTTAAGTATGGTCAATCATTGTTTAGTTTGTTACAGAGATACGCACACTGTGTGTGGACACTCGTGTGAGGCTTGACAGACGTAACTTGTTACGAGTGGTAAACTTCATATATTATACTTTAAAATAGTGTAATAAGATCAAGTTTCAATTAGTTTTCACTTTCCAATTTGTATGAAATTACATAGATGTGATCTATGTATCAGTTTTTCAATCCAATGGCTGTGTCACTTTTGCTTTTTACCTTTAAATTCAATGGGTGGGTTTGCCGATTTATTCCAAACTATGAGAGAGGAGATGTAAGTTACACATCACTTGACAAGTTATTCCAAATCCTTACCTTTGATTTTACTTTGATCTAATGGCTTAAACCAAATTTTAATTACACATCAAATAACAATTTTCCGGGTTCTCTTCCTCATTTTTTTATGTTCTTCCGTCCATCCTCCGAAACTTATTCACAAACTTTCTGATCACGCTCATTGCTCCGGTTCAAGAATCTCTTGAAAAGGTTTGGCATTGGATGCTATTAGTCTCCCTTTATGCTGAAACATGTCATCCTGTTTCAGCCTTTAGAGATTCGTAAAGTTGGTTTCCCTCTACAATATTCCTAGTACAAACAGAAAATATGCACACTCTAAAATAATTGCTCACAATAACTGCCATAATAGATACTAATTGCACAAAAATTGACACAGAAACTGCCAAAGTCAGTTTCAGTTTTTCTTCCTTGCATAGTATTTCTTTCCGAGAGGTCTAACAGTGTCTTATATTTCTTACATTTGGGAATTCCTTATGGCGGGATACCCTCTCCAAGAAAGGCATCTTTAAATATTCTCTATTTGCATTATCTTCTATTTGGAGAAGAAACACTTCATTCAAGGTTTAATTTTTGGTTGAATCATGCATGCTGACATTTATTACTTAATAACAAGACACTTGTCTTTGTATTTGCAAAACTATCACTACAACACGAGATTTAAAGAGATTGAGTTGGCATGATTATCACCCACAATTACCTTTTTACTTAATTTTATGGCTCTAAACATGAGGTTCATTTGCCAGGTATGCAGTTTGGTCATATGCCCATTTTTTTTGTCATGACTTCCATACTTTTTAGTCATGATTATGACTACCATTGACATATATGACTGTTATTGTTTGCTGCAGCCTTTTGCACTATACAATCTCATGTTTTTTCCATCTCTTTTTGAGGGAGTGGGCTGATACTAAGTAGATTATTGTTGGATAGCGAAGCTGTACACTATTGTATGTCTCATGTTGATGATGACAGCCATGGCTTGTTCATGTAACAGTTTAAGTAGATAAGATAAATTTATGCAACAATGTCAATTGCAGATAGCAGAAAATAGCAGATTGTTAAAATTCTTCTACGTAATAGAGCTATAGCGCCACTATAGCCTCCATTTAACAACATTTTGTACTAAATAACGTATCGCAGAACAATAACGGTTTGTTCAAATTCTGCTACATTATAGTGGTATAGTGCCGCTATAGCTGCTATTCAACAACAGCGGTTTTATGAGAATGAAGTTTTATGATTTAGCACTGTTTTCACTATATTGCGTGAAAGTTTTTGACTGCATGTTGAAATGACAGTTTCTTGTTTCATAGAATATAGAAGATTAATTTGACTGTGGGCTGCCATTTCATGTTGTTGGCGTGCTTAGTAGCTTGTGGGTTGTGAATCACCCAACACCTTAAAACATCTTTTTATGTTTGATACTACATATGTGATTTTGATTGTAATTTATGAATTTTCGCTGAAGCTCAAATCTTTATAATTAATCGACGTAATTATTTTGCCTTTTCTTTAACCTGACTGTTCTTTTTCTTTTCACTTTCCAATCACAGGGACATCTGCATACATACAGATTTTGTGACAATGTTTGGACCTTCATCTTACAAGATGCTTTGTTTAAGAATGAAGACAACCAAGAGAATGTTGGACGAGTTAAAATAGTGGCGTGTGACTCGAAATTGCTCAGTCAATAATATGCTCAATTTCTATCGTATTGTCTACGAGGAGCTTATCATCTGCTGGTACCATGGGAATGGTGGTTAGACCATAGTGACGGATGTGGCCTTCAGTTCTTGCAGGAACCAGCATCTACACTATGTTATTATAGATTTAAAAGGCCTTCAATCTTCATGTTATTATTATGTAATTCATGTGACATTGAGAATATCACTTGGGAACTGGATGAATCTATTATTTAATTGTACTGATTTTTATTTGACCAAAAAAAACTGTACTCTGTTCTATTCTTCCATGAGCTCTATGTAAACAAATTTATTTCTCTCTGGGCAAACTTCTATGGTTTGAGTATTAGTCATCGTTATAAATGTATGGCATATTACTCCCTAATGACTCTAGAACAAAGACTGAAAACAAAAGAATGATTCTTATTGTTGTAGAGAGATTGAAAGAGAAGATACAAAATGTAGACAATGAAGATGATAGCCTTGCACACAAGGCTACCCTAAAAGAGAACTCTCCTTTCACGCCAGATAATTATCTAATCACAATTTGATTATTCAAAGCTATCCCTCCGTTCTACCAATTGAGGGATATTTAAGGACTTTCTAAGGATATCCAAAATAGTTAACAACTCTTAACAACCACCCAACAAACTCATCAACTTACTAACTCTTAACTACTTTAACAATCCAATATTCTATAACTTAACATATTCGGTTCCACTTTTTAGACACTAAGATCAATCTTGGCTCTTGATGGGGTTGCCTCTTGATTACTCAAGACTTATCTGAGTATGTTCTTCCCAAAAGATAATTTTGTTTAGGTAGTTTATCTGAAACAGATGTACATGTTTCGCATTTTGCAATGATTATTTCTACTTTATTATAAAAATCGACCGAAACTAATGATTTTAAACACCCGTACTATTTTGACAATTTGAGCAAAACTTTTTTTGGAACACCGAAGGCATAAATTTTTATTGATGGTAAACCACTCGTATAATAAACAAGGGATTCCCACCTTTTTGCTACTAGCCATTGACACACGAGCTCTGGACTGAATCCACCAACCGGTTTCGAAACAAAAATAAGGTTTAACTCGTTATTTAAGTAAGCAATGTTTAATTGGTTGTTTTGAAAATTTTATGTTGACGTACATGTTTATTTTTTTATTTTATTTTTATGGGACCATGTGTTTGGCTTTTATCAGAATTCTTGTGTTTGATTGGTTAATATAGACATGGTAATTATACTACTGTTCATAAATGTAAAAATATAAACAAACAAACAATATGTACACGTCAAAGGACAAAAATGAATTCAGTCATAGGATTACTACTTCATCACTTAAATAACTCAGCAGATTTTGTAGCTCAAGCTTATTTGAATTTAAATCAAATAATGACCAAGTCAAGTGCATAAATTTCAAGAACATCGACCATTTGCAAACATTGAAAAATAACTGGTGTATCAAGAGCAACTGTTAAGTACTCTCTCCGTCCCTATATATAAACACCCTTTTATTAGAGACAAAGAGTGCTTATATATAGGGACGGAGGGAATACGTTAGTGTTTCTCGTACCACAACGAAAAGTCATGATTCATGATGTATGCTGTTATGGCCTCGTCTTCACAAAATATGGAAATGTTCCCTTCATGAGTTGTTGAGTATCATATGTGGCTGTGCCACATTGGCCTTCTTTGATATCACTGACTACTGACTAAGTAACTAACATCCATATCCATAGTATATTGTTTCAGCCGTCCTATCAGTACTACTAAATAGTTCATTTAGTACTTAAGGAAATTCATATCTCCCCATATACAGCTAATTAAATAGATAAAAAAATAAGGAAGTCTTTTCAATAAAAACTAATAATTAAAAGGAAGTCAAAAAATAAAAATTGTTGATGAAGGGATTCGCATAAGTTTTTTACGGTGTCTCGGTCTCGCACCCAAATCACCAAAGATGAAGAGTTAATTTTCAATTAAGTGACTTCTAGAAAAACTAGTGAATTCACCTAAGCTTAATGAGCTCATTATTTGTACTTTTCCTAATCATTCGCTTATAAAAAGCTAAGCTTGCTTCCACTTCAGTGCATCTTTCACAGTAAAACAGCTTTCCCACACTTAATATAGCAGAAAGATATGGAACACGGAGTTGTTCTTTCTCTCGCATTTGGCATGCTCTTGTTAATCGTGAGTTACTCAACTTTGCATGTATGGTTGAATGCTTTCATATATGAATCGTGAGTTTGCGTGCATTCTTATATGCTTTTATATCATAATCTAGCATTTTTATCTTTATTAACAATTGTTTACGTTGAATTTAATGCATGCTTATAAGATCCTCCTCTTTAGTTGTTTTATGTGGATTCTTCACACTCGCATTCGAGTTGGCCTACTCAATTTGATAGAATGACGTTGTTTGGTGTAACTAAATTCATAAGAGTGCTATTCCCTATTCTTTGTTTCAGACTTTGTATATATCTGCTATACTATATGCATAATGAACGTTACCTCACTAGCACAATGTATCATATAAAACACTTGTGTTTGTATGTGATCATACATATCATACTAAACATGTAATTTAGTTATCACTCATTAATATCCCTTTATTCAATTGGATTGTAGAGTGAAAATAGAAGCTATGCTAGAGATATGAAGCTTCAGCAAGAGAATATAGAAGAAAAACAACTTGATCAGCCTTACCTTGATGGCTGGCTCAGAAACACTCCACTGAAAAATAAAAAACTCGCCCCTAACTCTAAAAGTTACCTTGATGGGTGGTTGAAAAATACTCCTGAAGAAAACCAAAAAAATATCCATAATTCCAATCAAGTTTACCTTGATGGATGGTTGAAAGATACCAAGGATCAAAAGGAAAAGACTTCCCAAAACTCCAATCAAGTTTACCTTGATGGATGGTTAAAAGATACCCAAGTTGAGAAAGCAAAATCTACCCCTACATCCGATCAAGTTTACCTTGACGGATGGTTGAAAAATACCAATAATCAAAAGCTAAAGACTACCCACAATTTCAATCAGGCTTACCTTGATGGCTGGTTAAAAGATAGCCAAGTTGAGAAAGCAAAACCCACCCCTATCTCCAATCAAGCTTACTTTGATGGTTGGTTGAAAGATACCAGGGATCAAAAGGAAAAGACTGCCCACAACTTCAATCAGGCATACCTTGACAGCTGGTTAAAAGATACCCAGGTTGAGAAAGCAAAATCCACCCACAACTCCGATCAAGCTTATTTTGATGGTTGGTTGAAAGACTCGCACGCAGCAAACTACAGGAAAATTGGACAAGACTTGACAGAATCAGACGGGAAACTATCTTCTAAAGTTGACCATACAGAGGCATTCAAGCTAGCTTTTTTTACTCTGGATGATCTTTACGTAGGGAATGTAATGACCCTGCAATTTCCTATCAGAGAATATGCTTGCTTCTTCCCAAGAAAAGTAGCTGACTACATTCCTCTCTCCAAGTCGCAACTACCTAGCCTTCTTCAACTATTCTCACTCACAAAAGACTCTCCCCAAGGTGAAGATATGAAAGACATAATTGACCAATGTGAGTTTGAAAACACAAAAGGGGAGACCAAGGCCTGTCCCACTTCTTTAGAGTCCATGCTTGAATTTGTTCAAAGTGTTCTCGGTGCCGAGGCCAGATATAACATTCACACAACTAGCTATCCGACAACATCAGGTGTGCGTTTGCAAAACTACACCATTTTGGAAATCTCAAAGGATATCTATGCTCCTAAATGGGTAGCTTGTCACCCTAGACCTTACCCTTATGCTCTTTACTATTGCCACTACCTAGACATAGGCAGTAAGGTCTTCAAAGTTCTTCTAAGGGGTCAATATGGAGACGTAATGGATGCTTTGGGCATTTGCCACCTAGACACGTCTGACATGAATCCTAATCATTTTATATTTCAACTACTTGGAATGAAGCCTGGGGAAGCTCCACTGTGTCATTTCTTCCCTGTAAAGCACGTTCTATGGGCGCCACTCCCACCAGAGGCCACCCACTTAACCAAAGGGAACTAGTTCATATCTTTGTTAATCCGTGTCTGTGTCGTTCCCAATACTTTTCATGTTGTTGTGAATTTCTCAGTACTGTAAGGTCTTATTTCTGTGTACTAAATAAGGCATTGTTTGTGTACTAAATAAGGTTTTGTTGGTGTACTAAATAAGGTCTGTGTAATAAATAATTGTTATAAAAATAAACCTTGGTTTGAAGTTTGAACAGTTAAGGAATGAGTTGGCGTCTCTTTAGTCTTTCAAATTTAGGTAGTTGTTCAGTCATGAAAATGACATTAAAATAATAATCTTTACATAGACCATGAGATTATTGAAAGACTAAGCTGAAGACATATTCTATTGGGGGTTAAAAATTTTGAATGGCAAATACACACACACACTAAAAAGAAGCATACTTATAAATCACAAAATCAAAGTTTGAAATTCTACAAACTACAAAGCCCTTACCCTCGTCTTACAGGCCACAAAAACACAGGATCACAAGGAAATGGTATTTAATGAAAGGGTGGGTCAAACCTAATCGTTCACTAATCCATCTTCAGTTACAAAAGGGTGGCACAGTCACTTTGTGGGATATAAAACAATAAAACACCAAAGCATCACTAACTGAAAACTTAGAAGTGTTGCATCATGCTGTGCACATAAGTTACATCCTTTAACGTACAGCTACTAAACAGGTAAAAAACGGCAAAAGCAGTAAAGTCAAGTGCATTTTGAGCAGTGAAAATATAAAATCCAAGACATTATTGATAATATTAATAATCTCATACAGTTAGGTAAATGCTACTGAGCGGCATCTTCAGAAAACCTGGCATCAAAAGGAGCCGAGGGATGTGAAAGAGCTGAACTAGAAGAACCAGCAGGTCCTCCAGAGCCATGCTGCAATTCAATCACAAGCCACCGAACTGCTTTACTCATCTGTTCCAAGCGAACGGCGCTGATTGGTGGAAGACCCGTCATGGTAGCTTGTCCAGGCTTCCCTGCCACATGCCCTGTAGCCTCATCCACTAAACACTCTGATCCAATTCTTTGCTTGACAGACTCCACATACTCCTCGGCTTGATCACACGCTACTCTAAACAATTCCCACTTTTGCTTAAAGCTTTCGAGAGTAGTGTCTGTTGCAATGTTTTTAAGGGCAGTGGAAGTTTCTCTTGCTTCCAGCACAGTTGCTGCTGCAGCAATAAAATCTAGATATGCACTATTTAGAGAATCAACCACACTGTCCATTAATCCTGTTTATTTTGATGTTAAACACCTGTGAAACACAAAAGGGCAAATAAGTCATGGAAAACACTAAAAATTATCACCCAACGATAAATCCCAGACAAAATTACGATATCAAAATAAACAAATACAGAATCGCTAGAGAGTGGAGATCTGCTGCGACCAAACTCTATGAAATAGCGCTGGAATCAAATCCTTGCGCGCGCTGCAAGAGAAATGAATGAAAATTGGGAGAAGGAAAAAAATAACTTACGGCAGATTGTCTTCTTACGGGCAGATTTTGATTATAACAGCCAGTTTAAGTTAGTGCGACGGCAGCCATGAATATGACAATGGGTGGGTCTCTTCAAAAATTGATGTGGATTAGCGATTATAATCTCATCTAAAATTTTTTTACTTTCAGTGAACACCATTTTTTTACAAATATGATAGTCTACGGTTGTTTTTCACTGAATGTTGTTTTTCACTCATTTCAATCGGTTGAGGATAATGCTTACAAAAATATATGATAAAATTAAAGTAATTGGAATATGCTTCCAGATCTGGAATATTGACGCTCAAATCTTCGTTCTCAAACAAGATCGCACAAGACGACCAACACACCACCACACTTGTCATGAAATTATGGAAAAAAAACTAAATCTATATGAAAATCACTTATTTATATTGAAATAGAGAATACGACGAGGGATAATTTCAGGTCGGAAATTGACCAAAAACCACTTTTCATTAAAGAAACTAGAAGAAAAAATCTAAGAAAAAAATAAGGGACGACGTTTTGGAGAGAGAACTTAAAAAAAAAACTATAGGTGGACATAAGTTAAGTTGTTAATTTTTTTTTGACAAAATGCTATGTCTTTTTTTTTTTACAAAGACAAAATGTTATGTTTATGGTTAAATAATAGTCTTTTTTTAAAAATAGTTAAATAATATAGATGATAATACTTCCTATTCCTGAAGAAGAGAAAAAACTTTCTAAAAAAATTAGAGTCATGTTAACGAATGTCTAATGACACTCTTTAAGCATCGTAAATTAAATAATTATTATTTAAAATGTTAGAGTTTTCAATTTTCAATGCACTTTATTACACAAACTTTCATAAAAAGTTGCAATTTAAGATCTTTAACTAGTACCCTAGGGACACTAGTTAACATTTCCAAAAAAATACTAGCATAAAAAACTTTTAGGAACTTCAATAGAATCTCGTCTCAATTAATTAACATTTTTATCCTTTGCAATTCAATTTTTTTAATTTAAATTTAATTTATAAAATCAAAAACATACAAATATTATCAAAGTAAATTTTAATCCCGACCACCACCAAAAAGGCAAAATTTAATACATTTTTACACCAAAAAATGTCAAGTTAGTTACTACTTAAGAAATTACAAATCGAATTTAAATTTGGGTTACAATACAATCAAAAAAGTTTGATTCCTACGTAGCCAAATGGGCTAACACTCGAGCTACCTGATCACCACTTCTCTCAACATGACTTAAGCGAACATCATTTTTTTTTGTGCGTAAATGAGATATCCTCTCCTTAAACTTCGGAGGCTAATCCTTCGATGATCAACAACTGTCCTTAAGAATTTTAACGTTTTTGCTTGTACAATACCTGATTCGAACCCATGACATTGGTTTTAGCTGCAAGACATTTGTGTCATCTCGTTTAAACGTTTTTAGGTTAAACAACGTCGGTGAATGGTTGTTTATGTTTCTTCCAATGTTCCCTATCCATCATGGGTATCACAATTGTGTTACGGCCTCCTTCGATTTTTTTACCTTCTCAATCTCATCCTCATGCTAGAAGCTCCACACGAAATGTTGCATATTTGTTGATACTCGATAACACTTCGAACAATGTTCGTAACGTTGCTCATAACAAGTATTTCAATTCCTTCAAAAACTATGCATTCCTTGTTCTCCCAACCTCGCAAGTTATATCCACCTTTAAACTCAGGGTTTCTAAATTGTGATCATCCATTCAATAAAAAAGTTTATATTACCGTGATTAGATAATTAATGGATAAAGGCAGGCCAGGCCAAAATTTGCACGATCTAGATACAATCTCTAAAGTCGTGATAAATAGTTTTCTAAGACATCTAGGACACAAAATCTCACAAATTATATTTCTGTTATTGAGTTTTTCTCAAGCAGGAATCACCTATCAAATAGTAAATTAGTATTGTTGGAATTTACAACGGTCCCCTCGTACAATTGATATAGTATTAAAGCATCTGAAAAATCATTGAAGTCCACAACGACACTTTGTACAAGCGCTTGTCTCATCGTAAATTTTCAATGTCTTTCTTCTCAATTGTTAGTTTCTTCACGAGTATAAAAGTGAAATTATTCAAATTAAATAAGTTGTCGACTTGTTGTCGAAAGAATGATAAAGGAGTCCATCAAGAAAAAAAGACTTGTGATACACGAGCTAAAAGTTTACGGCTAAGTGTCTCAGACAACAAGAAGAAACCAAAGGTTGAGAATAAATTATTATTCGGCATATCATATCATGGGATTGTTTTATGCCATATCCATGAATGAGAAGAAAGGGGCAAGTTCATCTAGTCAATAATATATTTATAAAAATAAAAAAAAAAAACAGACTTGAAGTCTAAAACTTTATTTATCCTCTTGTGAGAGTCAGTAGACCATGTTGTAAATCAATCAAGTTGTAGTTGAACATTATATTGATAATAGCATCATCTCGAAGAGAGGTAAACTCGCAACTAAAAGTTGTATCAAAAGTTCTTTATTGGGGTAGTTAATAAATACTCAGTATAATGAAGCAAAATGTAAAAACTCCACCTGACTGACTTAGGAAGGTTGTTAAAGAATAGTTACGGTGTCTATAGATGGAGCATAAAAATTATTTAGTTAGCGAATTAAGTTCTTATTGTAAGAAGGCAAAACCAGTTTTATCAAGGGCGGTGGTCTCTCAGTGACACGACCATCACCATCACCAGTCACGAACATTACTAGCGACGTCGGCCTGTCTCCGTTTCCATGGTTACGATCATCGCCATCGCAACCACGACCACACTCACCCACCAACGCCGCGACCACCGTCGCCACCGCCCACACCATTAGATCTCACTGTCGTTAGATTTCACCAACACTATCTAAGGAGAGAGAGAAAGAGAATAAGACAATGGAGAAAGAGAGGATGAAGGGAAATGTTCCATTTTGAAGCTAGCAGCGGTGGTTGTGACGAGAAATAGATAGATAGATAGGAGACCCGCGCGATGACTGAACAGTAGGCCGGTGGCGGGTGTGACCGATGAAGGTGAAGGAAGAGGGAGAAGAGATAGACGAAAGAGAGAGTGAGAGATAGTTCTTGTGTGCTTTTGTGTAGGGCCCACATGCGCACGTGTCAATTTTATATATGGAGGTCAAATGGATGTATGCCACGTAAGGATGTTCACGTATCAACACTCTTTTAAAAATGATCAACACAACTTAAACTATTCCTTCTTATGCTTTCCATCACATTTTTAAAAAAAAGGAATGTTATGGACAATCACTCTCACACTCTCTCTTAAACACTCTTTCATTCATTGGTCCATGTCATCATTTTTCATAAACCATTTACGTGATGACTAGTTGTTCTGGTTTATATACATGGCCTTTTTATTTTATGTATTAAATATAAAAAATACAGTTCTTTTCTATTCAAACACCATGAAATGAAAAGTAGCCGCCTTGTTGGTCGCGACTTATGAATCTGAAACATACTTATGATAATCACAGAAAAACATATGCTAAAACAAAAACACAACAACCATAGTTCAACAAGTTAAAATCTTGCTTCTTTTCTATGTTTAAAAATGAGTTACTTCTCTAATTAAAAAAATGGGTTCTTTGATCTTTCTGTTTGTTTTTCATCTCTATCAGATATGCAACAACCCCACACTCAATCACATCAAACATGCTTGAATTTTATTCTTTGATCAACTCAAATCCAACCCAATTTCACAACACCAATAGCAACAAAATATAGAAATTTCAATTTTAAGATTCACTTTTCTGCTCCCCACAACTCAACTCGCTTACATTTGTGTAGAGTTGTGTATCACAAAAAACACACACATTTAACAGAAAAATTCTTTTGTGCTTGCTTATTATGATTTCTACCCTAGTCTCTTTTCTTTTGGTACATATTTTTCTAATAAAACATCATCCGTTGTGTTTTAAAATATGGCTGAATCTAACTTCTTTAATCCAGTCCATATAATTTGAAACTCCATCGCTTTTAGGTGTGTTTTTCTAAAAGTTTTTGTGTTTTAGTCAATGACCTCTCTTTGCCTTTGCAACTACCTCAATTTAACGGTTTTTCACTTACCATAGAACTTGACGATGAAGACGGATCTGCACCGAAGCAATTTTAAAAGACTTGATTTTATATTTTGAAGGATTTAAAATTACAATAAATTAAACCATGGGTGTTGGTTCACTTGGTTGCCTGTTACAAGAATTTCAAAAACAGCCGCCACGTGGTCCGCTTGTTGAGTAAGTGATCAAGAGAGAGCATCTAAGTGACCGTGCTCAACACCTCTCTAAAAAAATGATGTTTTAACACACAAATATAAGGGTGAAAAATAAAATAAAATTATAAATAATTTTATTTCGTCAACTTTCCAAGTACGAGAATGATAAACTTGTTATGTTTTATTGTAAAATACTAGTCACATTTATACACAAAACAACTATTTAAGGTTATTGAATAACCAATGTATTATAAATTATATATAGACCAAATATATTAATTATTTAAAAAATTGTATTTTATTTATAAATGCGACCAGAAGAAATAGAGTTTAAGAGGGGTGTATTGGATTGAGATTTTAAAAGACTATTTTGGCAAACAAAATCCTGAAGATTTTAAAAGATTTTGTGAGATTATATTGATTTTGTTGGATTTTAAAAGACTTTTTTTAATGACTTTTTACAATCAGGATTTTAAACACATGATTTTAATGAATTTATAATACAAATTTCAACAGACTTTATGAGATTTTAAGATTTGGAAGGATTGAATGAATTTTTAAGAAAAATTCAAATTGACCGGTGGATGAAAAAGTTATAAACTTACGATATGAATTTGATTAATAATAATTACAATAATTAACTCAAAATAATAACAAAAATAATAATGCCTTAAAATAATAATGGTCACTTACGGAAAAAATAAAATGGTCACTTAACAACAACAAAAACAACAACGAAATAGCATAACAGTGCACAACAATAGTAAGGTATATGATCTGCCAGTATATGAAAAATGGTCACTTTACAAGAACAACATTTTTATTTACTCGATCGTGAAAATCAACGTCGAGAAGCAATTCCGTCGGGAAAAAATAACGAGAAGCAACAATATGAAAAAATGAATTGTGAACAACGAATCATATCATTGTTTTTTGTATATAAAAAAAGAATAATATCAAAGAGGGAGTTATGAATAATAACAAGAAGAGGGTATGAGTGTGTGTGGCATGAGACAAGAAATGTTATGAGTGTGTTAAAAAATTATGGAAGTCTCAAGAACTCTCAAGGTTTTCTATGAGATTGTTGATTGAACATGCTATGTGTATTTTTAATTAAAAAGTCTCAAAATCTATTCTAAAAAAGAATCTCTTAAAATCTACATACTTTTGAATACCAAGAGACATTTTATAAGTTAGGGAAAATCTTATTTGAATACCACCGGATTTCGTTGTCCTAAAAAAACAATCTTGATTGTTTTAATTGAATACCACAAGATTTTCTTATATTCTATAAAAATCTTGATTGAATACCACAAGACTTTTTTATTTTTAAAAAGTCTAATAAAATCCTATGAAATGTTTAAAAAACACATTCCAAAGGCCCTACATAGGACACATTTTGATCTTTGGCTATTTATTTATATTTATTTCGATGAAATCTAGTTGAGAATATAGATAAAAAGTCATTATCATTATTTATTGTAGTAATAAAGAAAAACGAATTCCTTCAAAAAAAGAAAAAATGAATTCACCAACCAAAAATAATTTTATGAAATGAACACCATGTATTCCCACGCGTGAGAAACTGAAAACGGATGCCGTATCGCTGAGGCACAAGACACACGCCGTGGCCCACTGACCCCACCCCCAATTCTAGTTCAAATTAGACAAATCCAAAACCCGAATCTAAAATTATCGCAAACCCAAAAGAAAAGAAAAAAAATAAAATTAAAAAATATAAAAAGAAAAAGTAAAAAAGAAAGAGAAAAAGAGAAAAGAAAGCATTAACCATGGCATGGAAACTGCAACGACGAAAAGAAGAGTAACAATGTTGGTACGTGGTTAGAGAGAGAATCGAACACCACGATCTCTTCTGAAATTCTCAACATTCTCTCATTTTTCGTTTGAATTTTCACCCTATTTCGTGATGGAAGCGTTGATCGAATTATGCGACCTCATTGCACAAAATCCATCTCAATTCTCCGATAAACTCTCATGGATTTGCGATAAATGTCCACCGCCGGAGTATCTCTCCGCCGGATCGCCTAGGGTTTCACGTTCTCAGCTCAATGCCGTTACCGCCGTCGCTCGTTTCTTATCTAACTGCGTAGATTCCACCGATCTACGACCTAAATCAGTCGCAATCGAGTTCCTCCGTTCAATTCCGCATTCCTTTACTCACTCCTTTTGGCCTCAACCGTTCAACGCCGATTTCGTTGCATCTTTCTTCAACGATTTCATTGGTTATGTTTCCAAAGCTGCACAATCTTCGCCGGATTTCGCCGACGAGGTTGCTGGATTTACCGGTGAAGTTGTGTTATCCGCGATTGCAGAACAGGATTCTGTCATTGCTAGGGCTTTTTTGATCGCCGTGTCGCAGAATTTTCTTCCTATTTCGTCTTCGGATGGAAATAAATTGGTTACTTGTTTGATTGAACAATATGCGGCACAGATTGCTGTGGCTGTTCCAAGCACGCAGGGGGAGCAAAATGCCGGAAATTCCGATAATTCTTCTGCTCAGAGCTCGCCTCTGAATGGAAACCATCAATCTCAGACCAATTATAATGGTAGTCCGACTAGTAATTCGAGTGGCGCGGCTTCTAAGGCTGCTGGTGATGATGCCACTGCTAGCACGGCTTCATCGAGAGGTTCGGTTGTGACAAATGGGGGAAGTCATATATGGAGGAGTAATGCCGATCAATTGGCCCAAAATTTAGGTTTAAATGATGGTGGTCTTGGTGGAGGCTCTTC
>Ga0228711_1006794_pt1 | contig 16828 bp, 8 predicted proteins | sample MedpolnodulmetaG_2_FD_177996 | JGI IMG/M metagenome (GOLD analysis project Ga0228711, IMG submission 177996) | Root nodule microbial communities from Medicago polymorpha collected in Santa Monica, California, United States - brown nodules | ecosystem: Host-associated > Plants > Roots > Nodule...
GTTACGTGTAATGCTTGATCAAGGAACTCTAATCCTAACAAGTTTCACGCCTTATTAATCTCGATTTTTAATCTTACAACATAGTTAACTTGATTCTAAGCAAACAAACAAACTACTCTTTTAACTTCAAATGATAATTGGTGTTGAACGGTCCGTGATATCGCACTAGTCCTTGAGGAGACGATACATATAATACTTACTTTTGATCACGTAAAAATACTACATCACTCTGCAAATAATGAGCTCAAAATTAGATTTATAGGTCGAGATTTCTGTTGTTTTGTTTTTTGAGCTTTTGACACTTTAAAAATTTATAATTAATTTGTCGTTTGTCGAAAATTTATAATTTTTGTGTAAAGCCATATTTTAACGTTCTTAAAACGCCATATTTTACGATAAAAATTTCACCCATGCTGTATAAAATTTCTGGCTCCGCCACCGTATATACACAAGGGATAATTTGGTAAAACAAACATGCACTTGTGAAAAATTAGTGAGGCAAAAGCAGGTGATTTATTTTCTCATAATTTTCCATCTCAGGTGTTGCTTGCGTCAATGTCCTACATATTCTAGTACGTATATTTTTCAATATTCAGGTGCATAGAGGTACACCCCCTTCTGCACAAAGTAACACGCCTTAACGAATCATCATATCTAATTTGGAAAGATTTATTAATCACAATATCCTGCTAGGCATCACTAAAAAACCATAATGCATATGAACTATTGATGTGTGATGGTCCGTGTCATGGAAGGCCATATTCTTCTGAATTTGGACACCTTTATTATATTGTTAAATGTTAATTGATAATATAGTAACCAGATACGAGATCTGATAGTGATAAATGGGGTCTGAGCAGACCTTTGCATTTCATGGACCTTATCTAGCTGACATCAAATACAGTACACCAAATTTTACATTTAATTAGTGGCAATAGTGTATATAATTATATGTATAGTTGCTTTTGCTTCAAGTTGTTATTATGGAGAGCCTTTTTTATTATTATTTTGGACAAAAATCCCACTAACCACAAAGAAAAATACTTAATAAATTATAACAGAAATAACAGTTGCGAAAGTGATGTTAATCACGGAGACTATTTGTTGCATTGAAGACAATTATGATATTCTTGTGTCGGGTCAAAAGTATTATAAATATGAGTGGTGATAACTTATACTTTAAGGATACATTTTAAGAAGTTAAAGATGAAATTTAAAGACAAGTTTATATTTGAAAGATAACTTTTAAGATATTAAATGTTCAATTTCAAAGAAAATACTTTTATATTTCATTTCTTAACTTATGCATTTAAAACACAAAATAGCATTTTCCCGAAAATATTCATATGAATTAAGCAAAAATTTGGAGAAAACACAACTATACCATTATATACTTTTTTTTTAAGCATCCTAATATTTACAAATTATAATTGCCCTATGTTTCTTACTCCATATAACATACCAATATAAATACTCCCTCCATATTTTGTTACAAGTCTTTTACAAATTTTCACACATATTAAGAAATGTAGTTAATTTTTGACCAAAAAAATGTAATTAATTTCGTATGGAAAAAGAAGTTATGAATCATTTTACAAAATTATCTCTCATTATAACGTAGCAAAAGTGATATTAAAAATTGAAAGAAGAGAGATTAATAAATAGTAAATGATATGATTGGAAAATTAAACATTAATGATGTATTGATATAAACTGTCATATAATAACATATAATAAAACATAAAGGGAGTAATATTTTAAATTAATACTCGAGAAATTAGCAAGATGGTTTGAGCTTAACTTTGTTATCTCAAGATGTCGAGTTAAAAGTGGAACCATCGTAAAATGTCCATTAATGTCACTTAATTGATAAAAATTTCTCCCTACCCCACTTTCCTTTTTAAAAGATGTTATACATTTCTTTATTTTTAACGCTATCAAAAATATTTTATCCAAAAAAACTTTATCATAAATATATTATTTTATCATGGTTATACAGTTTATCTTTCATGGTTATGTAGTTCTTCTTTCCCAATATTTTCGTTAGGTTACTAAGCACCTTTTGAGAAGAAAAAAGGGTTAAATAAGTTTTTCGTCCCGGTAAATATATCAGATTTTGATTTTAATCCCTAAAAAATAAAATTATATGTTTTCATCCTCACAAAATTTTTTGTTTTATTTTTGGTCCCTAATCGATATAATTTTGATATGTTTTTGACATTTTTTGAACATAATATGAATATATAAAAGTTGAACATAATAAATGGGCATAACATTGATACAATTTGAACATGAAAGAGTTATAATCTTGATGTTCATATGAACATAAATTGGCCATTAAGTACCAAAATCAAAATAAAAAAATTTGTGAGGATGAAAACGTTCGATTTAATTTTTTTAGGGACTAAAATCAAAATTTGCTATATTTATAAGGACGAAAAACTTATTTAACCCAAGAAAAAAGTGTCTCTAAATATAATTACATTTTCAAATTATTAATATACATGTGTCATCTCAAAAGTGTCTTATGTCATCTCAAAAAAATCTTATAATTAAAGATAAATGTGGTTTTAATTGTATTTTTATTAGAATTTCATCCAAAAAAATATTTTTTTAAGTCAAATTAGTCTACTGAAATTGGCATCGATGAGAGTCAAACTTGAGAGCAACACACCAAGATTTTAAACCAACACGATCAACTCAACCCAAGTGGCTAATAGGCTAAATTGCCATAAAAATTCAAAAAAAGAAAATGCAATCACAATTTTTGCATTTAAATTTGTGTATTATTATAGCATTCAAGAATTTTGTAGGAGAACAAAAAAAAAAAGAATTTTGCTAAAGATTGAGGAAAATAAAAACAAAAGGCTATAAAAAGCAAGTGCAGTTCACAATTTACATGCAAATCTCATCTCATATAACTGTATCTACAATCTACTAACTCTTCCCACTGTTTACTTTCCAAACATGGGTGAGGCTCCAAAGCTACTATACGTTAATGGGTTCCCAAAGTATGGCCATGATGAAATAGATAATCACCTTACCGATAAATACGACCATGATATTCCTTGGTATGAGGAAGTTATCGATGATGATCTCAAATGGTCTTTTGCTTTGAACAGGTTCATCATTCCTTTTGATATTCACTACTACAGTCACAACACAACTCACAAGTCAATTATATTTGAAAAAAAAATCTAAGTCCCACATTTATAAATTAAAGATAAGATATAAAACGAATTTATAAATAGTGACATATATAGAAAACCTTATGTAAACCAGTAGACTATCATTTTCACAATTTGGACTTATGTTTCACATCATCATTAAATCTATGTTTCCATGTTTTTCAATATAGTGTGCTTCATAAAGGGATGAGTGATTACCAAGAGATAGCTCTTTTGGATACAAAGCGTTTTGGAAAGGTATGCAATTTGCTTTAGTACTTCTATCATGGACAATGGATTCATACTGATGATTATTTATGTTGCATTAATTAGGCTCTAGTGATTGATGGGAAGATGCAGAGTGCTGAAATGGATGAATTCATTTATCATGAATGCTTGATTCATCCCCCTCTCTTATGTCACCCCAAGTAAGTTTCTATATAATTATACGATTCATTGAATTTAATTTAACGTGTGGGATTCGGCATTTTAACGTATTGGACTAACATAAAGAAGCATATGTTATTGATTATTGTGACAGCCCCAAAAAAGTGTTTATAATGGGAGGTGGTGAAGGGTCTGCTGCTAGGGAATCCCTCAAGCACAAGTCAGTAGAGAGAGTCATAATGTGTGATATAGATCAGGTTATTACCACCGAGCCCATTATTAATCTTCATCCATATCCATCAATAATATTATATGATCTTAAGATTGATATAGTTTGATACTCAAATTAACTATGAACCAAACAGGAGGTGGTAGATTTCTGCAAAGAATATTTGATTACAAACAGGGAGGCCTTTGCTCACAAGAAGCTCGACCTTGTCATCAATGATGCCAAGTATGCATCTTTCATTTTCCCTTTTCTTGTTATTTTAGTTTATGTTTACTTAAATTCTTAGGTACCATGAAGTTTTGTTGGGTACCGTTGCACTAAGCAAACTTCATTTAAAATTTGACTTTTAAAGAAATTTATATAAAAAATATAACATGATATTGAATAATTTGATGATGTAACTTAACCAACCACACTCAAACGTACTACCTTGTTTCGCTTATTAAACATTATTGAGTAAACTAATGGTCAATAAATTGAACATAACAAAAAAATATATATATATATTTGAAGCTAAAATTTAAACACTAATTTTTACATTGTAGAGACGAATTAGAGAAAAGGAAAGAGAGATTTGATATCATTGTTGGAGATTTGGCAGACCCAGTTGAAGGTGGACCTTGTTATCAACTTTATACAAAATCGTTCTATGAAAATACCCTGAAGCTCAAGCTCAATGAGAATGGCATTTTTGTGACTCAGGTAAAATAAAACAATGTCCCAACTATATAGATTTTATGAAATTAAAGAAGATTCTGATTTTTTATTGAACTATATTATAAGTATTTTTGTTAGAATTTACCAACTGAATGATATCTTGTACAGGCTGGACCGGCAGGTATCTTGACACACAAGGAGGTCTTCACTTCTATATATAACACAATCAAACAAGTCTTTAAATGTAATTAAATTTAATTCAAGCAATTGGATTTAACAATGGATATTTTGTTGTTGTTTTACTCAAACATTTGTTCTTCTTGTTCATGATTCTTTGCAGATGTGATAGCATACACAACTCATGTACCATCTTTTGCTGATACTTGGGGATGGGTAATGGTAATCAAAAAAAGAAGAAAAATAAAATAAAATTGCTTTTGTTGTATAACTTAGTTGTCATCAATCATTTTTACAAGTGCATATTTTATTTAAAGCGCCTTTAAATCCAGGCTTCAGACCAACCATTATTCATTGGTTCTGTGGAAATGGACAAAAGAATCATAGAAAGAATAAATGGAGAATTGCTCTATTTAACTGGTGACTGGTTCCACTCATCTACCACCATGAACAAGACTCTTTCACAATCGTAAGTACTCCAGTATTTCTTTTTTGCAATTCGCATTTCAACGAAGAATTCTGATTATGATATCAACATTCTCACTCAAATGTTTTGGAAGTTGACACCAAAAACATATTTGTTTCAGGCTTCAGAATGAAACTCATGTGTACACTGAAGAAAATGCCAGATTCGTTCCTGGACAAGGTGTTGCTTATCGTCTCTGATGTTTCAAGCCGTAGGTTGAAGATGAATTCTTGCAGTATACTTTCTCAAATATTTCTGAGTTTAAATTTCACTTCAAAATCATCGCAGGGCTTGAGGAACTCGAGTTGTTTGGAATAGCTTATTCGGAGTTTATTTAAGCTTGTGATTTTGTTTTAATCTCTAGCTTTAGCATTGTTTCATCAATTTGAGTCAATATATCTAAGTTAGGTTGATTTGGAAGCTCCTGTGTGTTAATGTAACATGATAGATTTGTTCCTACTCTGAATTTCCTCAATAAGAATTAAGCTTTATAGTTCATTGTGGTTTTTAACAGACAATCTATGAGGTCTTTCTTTAGGGTGCTACTTTTCTCCCAACCTTGTAACTAAATTGTTTCTAGAAGTATACCTCTGAGTTCTGAACGACACACCATCTATGCAGGTTGAAACGGCCCTGTTTGGATAAACAACTTATTTTGCATCTTATTGCATAAGCACTTATAAGTGCTTATGAATAAGTTGAACATGTCATAAGTTGTTTCCTTAAGTTCTCCAAGTAGTGTTAGAAGTGTCTATGCTAGTATATAAGCTCAAATAATTTTATCATACCCTTTTAAAATTAAAAGATGATGATCACTCCTACTCCCCAAGTATAAACTCAAATGCAATAAAAATAAGAAGACTAAAGAGAATAAAAGATAAGGAGCAGCACTTTTGAACATATAATGCAACCAGTTACATAAACATATTACATTAAATCAAAAGGACATAAAATTAAAAAGCTTTTCAAGACATACTTAATTAATTAAGCTCTCTTAACCGGATCAAAGTTGGAAACCCCAATAACAGCTCCAAGTATAGCTGTTAGCACAGCTCCACCAGCAAAAATGCTTAGCAAAAAGTTCTGGAGAGATGGTGAGAGATCAGATCCAGCTGCATGAGCCACATCAGGTATAACCATGGAGGCTGTCAAGGATGCAGCTGTAAGTGCTGTCACTGCCTTCTCTTTCAAAGATGCGTTAATTTCAAACTTGGATTTTGACTGTGTGATCCTCTTTGGTTGTGTTGCCGGTAATGGCCTGAAAAAGGATTCAGATGATGGATTTTTCAGCTTGCTTTGGGCAGCAGAGCTCAGTGGTAAAGCTGTTGCAACAGAAGCAGATGCCATTTTTTTTTTTTGCTCTTGAGATGTGCTTGCTTACCTGACCTGTGTAGACTCTGCAGAAAAGTTATGTGCTTGATACTTTGATAAGGTAATGGACACAATAAGATTATGATAGATGGAAATTGGAGATTTTCAGATGAGGTGGCATATGTTGGTTATCCTACGTGGAACATTCTCCACCTGGTATTTGTGAGATAGGGTTATCATCTCATAAGATTACACATTGTCAATTGTAAAAAAAATAAAAAATCATAAGATTACACTTGGCATAATCTTATGCTTATTTTACCTTAACATGTTAGTTATTGACTTACTGTTATGCTAAGGAAGTTACTGACTGTACATGTGTGTATGTTTGTTTATTTATTTTTAACAAAAAATACTCTAATTCTTTCATTTTGATGACAGGAAAAAATAGAGGAACAAAGCCTCCAAACAACAAACAACAAACATCAAAAGCTATATAGCACCTACACTTCCTAGTGAAGGCGTGTCCGATGTCCGACACAAACACGACTCCGAACATGTGATCTCATTTAATTATTTAATTCTTTCAAATTATGTATTGATATCATGTCCGGTGTCCGTGTTGAAGCATCATAGATGAGAAGTAATGCTGAGCCAATCATAAAATAGCCAGATTCAAGGGATGAAGTTCAACTGTAGGACAAAATTTCACATTTGATCAACTTCAAGGTTGGTACATAAGATTTAACAGTCCTGAATACGTCACTTAAATAATCACATGTAAAAATATTTTTAAATTTTTCTACATAGGCCTTTACTTTCACTATATATATATATAACCACTCACAGCATTCATGATTCATGAATCATGAATAAAACCAACCAAAGAAAAAAAACTGATGGTATTTGGCAGACCAAAGAAACAAAAGGAGCACATACATGCAGTTGCATAGCGGTGAGAAAGAACCGTCATTTGAGATAACTTGTGTCAGGTTCCATGTGTCTAAGATGAACACCTTGTGGAAGAAGGTTGTATCTGATATTGAGCTCTTCAAATATTTTCTTTACTTCCATCACCAGTTCACTTCTCCGCTTGGTCTTCTCTCCAAACTCTTGAAAGTTCATTGTGTGAGTAACAAAAAGACCCATCTTAATATTATTTACATTTTCAATCTCCTTCACTACCAAGCCGAAATTAGGATGCCAGAATTGTGGATTCCTCTCCAAATGCCTAGTTTTCAAAAAGACATTAGAACAAAGAAATGCACTGAAATACTAAGATTACGGCAATAAGACGGTTTGTTCTAAATTGATGATAAACTTCAGTAGCTTACCTCTTTACTTTTTCTTTCAGTGCCCCAATTTTCTCTGCTGGTGTTGTGAAATCAACCGAGAACTCTACCTTGTCAACCATATTTGGGCTTCTGTAATAATTGCTAATCGGTTTAGTGGCGAGGACGGAGTTTGGATAATACAACTTTTCATTATTAAGCTTCAAGAATACTGTTGTCAATATATTCATCTCTTCAACCAATAGCTGCCAGATAATTAAAAGGCATTAATACGCGAATCCCAAACAACAAAATTAAATTCGGCTGCTACATAAGTTACCTCAACACCATCTATAACACACCGATCGCCAACATCAAACGGATGCATTACAAACACGAAGATGATGGCTTCAAATATATTCTTGCACGTGTTTCCAAACATGAAAGCCGCGAGTACTAGCTGCGATGAGAGGAATACAAGTACTTTTGTTGTCGCAATCTCCATTAGAAGAAGCCACACTACTATGGTCACCACTACTAGGACCCCTGTCACAAGCTTGTTCAATTGTTTTACAGCTGTTTTAGTGTCACTTAAAGCGTGTGCCAGTGCTTTACGTTCTTGAAAAACCTTCAACTGAAAAATATAAACATTATGGTCCAAACATAATTTCAATCCTTCGTTATGATGTTGACAAATTTATAACGAACATTAAAGACCTTACCACCCAATCTGCTAAAGACTTTCTGGTAATGAGCCCTGTCTCTGACTGTGCCAGTAGGGGAAATACCAAAGGAACTTCTTCCTTAATCATGAAACGACGGAGTTCATTCTCATCAATGTCCCTATTCATAATGAGAGAACTTTTTAGCAGCAACAAGAGTGACAGATATCAAAACAAGGAGAAGGGAAAATACACATAGGCCATGGTTGGATAAACAACTTAATTAAGCATTTATCAATATATAAGCCACATCTATAACAGAAGATAACATAAAGTCAAATTGTTTCCATTTAAGCTATAAGTTATTCTCTATAAGGTCTCCCAAACAGTCTCACAAATGATTATGCTAGTAGATAACCTCAATTAAGTTAATCTAAACAGACTCTTACAAGCAGCAACAACTCTAAAAGTAATAATAATGCATATATTCTTACTGGCAGCTAGGGGAAGCAGCAACATTCCTGAAAATGTAATAGGCAGCAGCAGTTGCTTCCATCTCATTAGTAATTTCTTTATCATTCGGTTCATTTTCTACATCATAAAAACTTTCATCTAGTGAATTAGAGATTGTGGACAGCCTTGAATTCATTACTGCATCTACCAAAATCTTCATAGTCCACGAGGAAACTTTCTCTTGCTTCATCTTGTGAAGCTTTGCCATATCAATAATGTCTTTCTTTGTGCCGCCATTAGCGGTAGTACTCCTGAAACTAAAATGACCAATACTTTGAGTTCCGCCTATCTTCTCAGCCTCTTCCATAAGTGGAGGCCCAGAGAGAGTCTGCAGAACATATTGATGGAAGATTGATTCTTGAATTCGATCAAAGAAAGACTTAACATGGAAACTCGATGCCAAAACCTTTAGCAACAATGTCTTTATAACCCACAAAAATGCTCCAATGAGAAGGGAAACAAGAGTCCATGTTATATCATTCAAAATCCTTGCGGCCAATTTTGATCGATGGGCCCCACGATTGATTAAAAGCACCCATGTGAGGAGAACCAAACTGATCCAAATGAAAACCTGGACACATTTCTTCAATCCATGGACAAAATAAAGTACTTTTTTCCTCAACAAAAAGTTCATTTCAATCAAGAAAACAAGAATGTGCATGAACCATTTGGTAACTAACATGCCACAAAATGTCACCATCACAAGCATACAATACCTCCAAAGCCTTAAACTCCAAAGCTCTGTCCTTCTCAGTTTCTCAACCGTTAAACTAGCCAACAAGCTACCCGCGATGCATACAAAAACGAACAATTCAATCAAGACTTTTGTCGTTAGTCTCTTACGCTTGCCTCTACTGGATTCAACTTTCCTGTAAATGATTTCATCAAGATCCTCACCAGCAGGACCTGGAGATGCCATCAAAGGTGTTCTAGGAGTGACGACGGAAGTAATCGAAACAGATCGATTCACCGTTCCGGACTTGTTATTCGGTGAATGTGATGCTTTATTAAATGCGTTCCTATAAGGTGAAGTAACAGATAAATGTTCTTGCAAATTTGAATAAGTAACATTCTCTTCTAAAAGGGTTTCATCAATAGGATAAGGTTGTTCACCAAATCTTGATTTGGGCTTAGAATACACTGATCTTTTAAAAGATTTTCTTGTAGCAAGGTTTGCATTTGTAGCAGGAGCTTTTGGGGGCTTATTTGGGCTAGGGATGAACCTTATTTCAGGGGAAGCACAGTTTAAAGGTGGTGACTTCGAAGAGTAGCGAGGTGAAGATTCAAAAACTTTCAACTCATGATCATGATCTTGGGTTTCTCCACTCACATTTGAAATAGGAACCACCACTTCTCTTCTATTCTCCATCATGCTTACTTCACCACCACCTTGATGCTTATTACTATCCATTCACAAATCACAATCCTAAGCATATCATAAAAATAGAAACTTGTGGAAATTAATAAACAAACTTACTTGGTCATCAAAATCAAACCTTTTAGTAAGTAACGTTGAACAATTATTATTAGAAATGAAATAAATAAAACACAGTGGAGCTGGTTTCAGATATAGTATTACTACTATATGAAAAAGTAAACAAATAAATACAAGAGGAATATTATGAAAGGAAAAAGATGAAGTGGAGGTGTAACTAGTTATGTATGAATCTAGTGAGTGACCCTTTTGAAAAAGGTAGCTGTACTTACATATAAAGTGGGTTGGTCAACAAGAACAGCGATGTTTGCGGAGAAGACAGCCTAATTCTTAGAGAAGAAAAACACAGCTTTAACACATTTCAATGTTTAGAAACTTTTTTTGTCTTTAATTAAAAATTAGACAAAAAAGTTGTCCTGAAAGAAACAGACAAAAAGATACTACTAAGATAGTACGTATTACTAATTTGACCTATTGATTATTAAAAGCTAGTTTCAATAAAAATATATCACATAGTTTGTTTTCCAATCGGATAGTGATATATGTACATCCATTTGGAGACAACTTTAATGATCACTTTGTTTTTCTCTCTTTTTATTGGTCAAAAACAATGAAGAGATATATTTATTTAAAAATTGTCACAAAATGGTTGTACAAACATCATTTCTCCTTCCAACCTACTAATAAACTTAACGCACCAACCGCATGTGGTTGGTTCAGTGATAAGAGATCCAGACAACTTTTTTTTTTTGAACAGCGAGATCCAGACAACTTGAAGAGATGAGTATGACCATAGCAGAAGTTATGTCTCTTGCACATAAAAAAAAATTGAACGAGAGAATTTATCTTTGTATATTCAACAAATTTTTTGAAGATCAGTTATTGTCGAACAATAGTGGATACTTATAAATTATAATTATTAAAAATATGGGAAATGCTACCTCTTAAGAAGATTAAATAGAAATTATGCATGGAAAATTGGTGAAAAGTAAAACGTTTAATTTTATAAAAGTTAAAAAAGTTGTTATTTTTTATAAAAGAAATTTCATTTTTGACATCCTTAACCATTATCCCTAGGGCATTCGTTGAAAAAATCCTAAAAATATACACATTCCCTCTCTCCTAAAACAAAAACAAGTGACTTTATTGATGGTTCTACGTATACCGATGCACATCTTTAACCTATAATATATTTAACTATGTATTAGAAAAAATATAAAAATTTGACATTTTAAAAATATTCCTCAAAACAAATTCAAAAATTTCCCTTTCAAGCACCGTTTTCTTTTCTTTTTATCTTGTTAAAATATTAAATGCACTAGTTTTTTTTTAAAAAAAACTTTTAACATTTGATTTTTTTAATTTATGTGTTTAGACCACATAATAGCATTTCTTTATTTAAAATTAGTACGGCTAAGTTATGTGCTTTGATTAATGCACTTCGATGTCGTGATAAAAGGAGCACAACACGAAATTCCCGTGAGCTTAATTCAGTTGGTAGGGATATCGCATTTTATATGCAGGGCTGGGGTTCGAACCCCGGATACTCCACTTCTCTACAACAAAGTTGTGTGAGCTCTAGCCACTAGGCTACATAAAAAAAAAAAAAAGCACAACACGACAAGACAAAAGGAAGGAAACAAACAATAGCGACAAAAAAGTCTCATACAATGCCAGCATATATTCGGTGGAGACTATCTATCTATCTATCTATCTATCTATGTTTGTAAAAGAAACTTGAATTGTTCTCATACAAACTTTGTGATAACGTGACACTCTACAAAGAATTATCTCCCTCTCTTAAAACCTTACAATAATCCACTATATCAAATAAATATCTAACTTCTCTTAAAACTTTGCAACTCTCCGTTCTATCAATTTAATACATCCTCTAAAAAATCTCACACTCTCTTATCTAAACTTATAAAACACTCATCACACTTTTCATTTTCTTTGTATGTTTATAGTCATACGTTTAGTAAATTGGATAGTCATAGATTAATTGTATAATTGTATAATAATAATCAATTGTAAGTTAGTGGCATGTTTAGTTAAGGTCTTTACCCCCTGTAATATAGGTCACTTTTGATTTTTCCCCTGTAAATTTTTTTTGTCAGATTTCATCCTTGTAAAAAAAAAAATTTGTTTTACTAGGCCTGCTGACTGTGCATTTTTGTTGATGTGGCATGTTGCGTCACCTTCTTCTGATGACGCGGCGCGCTGATTGTATAAATTTTTTTATTAGGTACACGTGGCATTTGTGATTTTTTTTAAAATTTTTTTTAAAAAACTTAAAAAATTCTAGAAAAATTAATAAAATTGAAAATAAATTAGAAAATACCGAATTATTTAAAAATGATATGGAAAAATTAAAAATGATTAAAAAAAAATTGTGGAAAAGATTAATATATATTGAAATTTACGAAATTTTTATTCCAGAATATCATATTTAAAAATCAAAATTTTCGAAAAAAGATTCATCATATTTAAAAAAACTAAATATTCGGAAAAAAATTATGGAAAAGATTAAAATAAAACTTCTTACTTTTGAAAAAATAATATGATTTTCAGAATTTTTCATTTTTTCGGTATTGAAAAAAATCTGGAAATATGATTTTTTTCTAAATATATTAATTTTTAAAAAATTTCGATATATATTAATCTTTTCAAGAATTTTTTCATTAATTTTTTTTTACTAGATTTTTTTATTTTTATTAATTTTTTTGGTATTTTTTCAAAAAATTCCCATAATTTTTTTACAAGGACGAAATCTGACAAAAAAAAATTATAGGGGGAAAACCAAAAGTGACCTATATTACAGGGGGTAAAGGCCTATTAACCCTATTATCTATTAGTTAGTACACGTAATATTTTACTAAGCATAACTAATTCATTTTTTATTTATTTTTTTAAATATAATTTTTTACTCATTGTTGCAACAATTCATTTAAGTTAAATAATATATATGAGTTAATAAATTAATTAGTTGCAATTTCTCTTAATTTGTATCCTCATATTATTTTTAAAAATAAATTTATCACTTCAACCTTTAAACTACAATTTAATTCCTGTTCCTTAACTTCTATTCCTTAAATATTAACATTCATTCATGATATTATTAGTTAGTTATAATTTGTATTAATAACTGTCATTGTCTTTATCATATTCATATTCATGATCATTGTGTGTATAAATATGTTGAGGCTTTAGGTTTTTTTTTATCTTACCCTCTCCATTGCAACAAAAGGAGTGTCATATAAATTTGAAAAAATGGATTAGCAATAAAGGGCTGAATTGTGGATTTTTAGATCATTGCCATCTTTTCCAAACAATTGCTGGATGATGCTCTTCAATTTTGTATGATAGTTTTTGTTTCTTTTTCTTACTCTTCACAGATGTCTTGACTATTTATTGGTTTTTGTGGCAGGTCTTAGAGACTCAAGTTACTCCATTATGGAGATTTGTAAAATATTTCATCTTTCATTTTTTTATTTATATAATGTTTATTAATCTACTTTTTTTTATATCTTTCTTTCATAGTCATTTTATCATTTAATATGGATATGCCTATTTTTCATGCGGATGAGGAGAAAAGGACAAAGCAGACTTAATAGTTTTTCTTTCGTTGCATCATTGCTCCTCAGGAAACCTATGAAATGACAATTTGTGTAAGTATATATCTTTAATTCTAATATTTGCATTAATTAATTTAAGATTTATAATAATATTATATCAACTTTTATGTATGGATAAAATATAATATTTTTTAAATAATATATCATTTAAATCAATTATTTTTAATTTTAAAGTTTGTCTATATGAATAAAGTGCATATTGTTATCAATTGTTTTACATTTATTTTTACCTCTATATTTTCAATGTATTTTATATATTTATCTATTTTATATTTATGAGATTTAAATTTATTTATTCAATTATTGATTCTGCTGATTTCAAGTTATAGGTACTACATTGAAGTTTAATTATGAATTGAGAGGAAATCCATGCCGGAGGTCTTCCATCAAAGGAGAACAATTCGATAAATTTAGAAATATAAATATGTGTGTCATTCTTGATGCAATGTTATCTAAAAGATGTTTATGATCTCATGAGAATGATAGAAACAAAATCAAAGTCAGAAATAAAAGATTTTGAAGTTTTCATATAAGAAGAATATTGATGTAACTCAACTTAGAAGTTGTCCATGTAGATTATCTTATGTACAGTTTGCCTAAACATGGTTGGTTAAGTAGAGTTTATATATGAATTTTAAATGATTTACAAACTATTTAATCTAATAAAAGAATATTACTTACAAATGACAAAGTTGATTCAAAAAGCACTTTGAATATTTAGTTAATTTTGGTTATTGTAAAAGCTTGGATGTTGATGTCATATATTTACTTTTGCATTTTAACTATTTAGCCTAGATAAAAGAATTTTTTATTCTTAGAAGAAGTTAAGATTCAACATGTTATCCAATTCTTAAAATTATCTCACTCTTGCAATTTAAATTAACAAAACATAAAATTATACTCCACAAAATTCATTTTATTAAGTAAGTTATAACTTTGTTGCTATTTGTTTGCATACAAGATTGAATTTTAACTCATCAATTTATACTTCACAAATAACTTTTAAATAAGATTTAATTATAGCTAATTAGTCTTCTGAAACATAAATGTATCTTCTTTTTTTGCAAGTATATATGTATCGTTTATAATTTGGCTTATAAAAAAAAATGTATCGTTTATAATTTGTTCTTTTTTCTATTTTATTGGTACTATTTGTTGCACTCTTTCCTTTTCCTGGTCTTAGTTAAACACATGATGATTCATTTTTACTCTTATATAGACGTATAATGGTTCCTTACACTCTTATGTAAACGTTGGAAATATTAACATCAAAACAATAAACAATTATCTATTGAGAGTGTCTATTGAAATCACATATAGCTGCCAAACTATATTTACATTGTGGTTAGTTTTTCTATTACTATTTAGATAACATGGTTACGCCAACTTCAGTTACATAAAAATATCACCTTTTTTATTCTTTTTTTTCAAGTAGTTTAGTGGTTAGAAAAAATCACCTTAAGGTGAATAAGTGAGGTGTTTGAGATTCTAATCCCGACCCCTGCATATATTATGCATTATCCCTTACCAAGTGAGCTAAGCTCACGGGGACTCACCCTTTTTATTCTATTACTATTTATATATGATTGAATAATACTAAAAGAAATCTTATGTGCTATATTATATTCACACTATTTTTGGTTCCATGAGAAAAGGAAAAGAAAAAAAAAAAGAAAAGGAAAAAAGGGAATTACATCTTTACAAAGGACATCCCGAGAACATCAACATGCAAAGCTGATGACAAACTAGATAAAAGATAATTAAAGAAATGCTCTTATATGATTGGATTATTAGGATAAAATATGGCATGTCTTTAAACTTATAAAATATCACAAGAGATACCAAAAACTATATTTGTTATCCTTAAAACATTTACATAAATCTACGATACAAATCAATACAAATTCTCATATTTTTAAACAACGCTCATATTTTAATATATGTTAATATTAAACGTAATCATATTACTATATTTCAAAAAAATATTATAAATCATTTATAAAGAAATAATATTATAAATCATTGAATTGTATACGATAATAGTTGTAAAAATATTGCTAGTGAGAATGGAGTTCGGATCCTCTCCATTTTCATAGAAAATGGGGATCAACATTTCTCTTTTTAGTTGAAGGCTTAAATGCATTTTTGATCTCCTATGTTTGTCATGGTAGCAATTTTGGCCCCCTATTAAAAAAAATCACTTTCCAACCCCTTAACTTTACCCCCTTTTGCAATTCATAGACCCCCTCTAATTTTGACCTGGTCAAAGGTCACTGTATAATTTAAAATTAAGAAAAAACAAAAAAAGAAATTAGAAATAATTAATAGCCTTCTGATTAAAAATCAGTGGTCAAGATTAAAATAACTCACATGCTCCCTCTCTTCCTATGCACATATTATCCCTCCTACTACTTCATTTTCTCTTTCTTTCTGCAAATGAAGAACAACACTAACAACTCTCTAACCATTTGGTTTCCACCACCATCAACTACATTTCACGGTGGCCAATCTCCCCACTCCGATCTCCTTTCGCCACACCACCACTACCATTGAAACCTTCTCTTCTTTCTCTTCAAAAACCACCCATTTATGTTTAGATTGGTTAAACTTAAACAATATCAATCACCGTCTTCTCTCTTATTTTTCAGCCACCATGGATTCCATTTTGAAAAATTAATTTGATATTCTTCTTCCCCATAAGATCCACCATAAAACCCCTAAATTTATTTCACAATCGGAGCAAATTTTTCGACAACCACTGCGCCGGAGTTCTACTCTGCCGCGCCGAGTTCTTCTTCCCCATAAGATCCGTAAATGAAATCTCATTTACCTCGAGAGAATTGAATAAACCTCAAGTGCGTCTGTTAAATCAATCACAAGCAATATCTCCTAGTCTATTTCAACACCAAAACTTCGAT
>Ga0228711_1006795_pt1 | contig 16825 bp, 11 predicted proteins | sample MedpolnodulmetaG_2_FD_177996 | JGI IMG/M metagenome (GOLD analysis project Ga0228711, IMG submission 177996) | Root nodule microbial communities from Medicago polymorpha collected in Santa Monica, California, United States - brown nodules | ecosystem: Host-associated > Plants > Roots > Nodule...
TTTTGTTACATAACAAAATGAAACTGAATGTTAATATTTTTCTTATATGAATAATTTTTTGTTACGTAACTATATACTTATCTAATGTTAATTTTGTCTTATATGAATATTGATATTTTTTTAGGACGAATATTGATTATACTATATATATAATTATAATTAATATATTATAATATTGTTTTTACATCTTGATTAATTTTATCAAAAAAAATCTTGATAATTGCGGTTCGATTCTTTGATTTTTTTATTAAATTAAAAATATTTAAAATTTCGATAATTGCTTATCTAATGTCACATCCAACCACTTCAATTTATGTAAGTACTTTTTAGTGTACATATCCAAACATAAATAGCTTATCAAATATAAGAGCTTATGATGTAAGCTCTAATGTTATAAGCTCTAATACTATAAGCATCTATATAAGCTGTTTATCCAAACGGGGCCATAGTCTATAATTAACAGGCTTATTATAATTAATAAGAATCTAGACACAGTGTGTTACTTTAATGAAAACTATGATGAATGTGTTTAAAAGAACCCTGAATTTTGTCTGATTTAATTTGTTGTAACAATTTCGTGACAATTTGCAACCAGAAATTTGGTTTAAAGTTGATTTAATTTTCCCAACTTTTTTTTCTTCACTTGAAATCTCAAGGTGCCTTTACTCTTTTATCTTTAACCAGCGAAAAAGACGTGTCTGTTTTTCCGCTCTTTTTATTGCACTAACATTTAAAAGTTATGAACGGTATTTTTTTTATGAAATTTTGATTTTGATTAAAACTAAAAATTTAAATGCTTGTTGCATTCAAGTTATAACAAATCAAACTAACCATGATTATCTATTTCAATGACACCAACGATATAACATAAAATATAATCTAAATTCTTTTTTTAACAACACCAACAACAATCTTTATTATAGAAAAAGTTGTTTAAGAGTATAGTTAGGATAATGAAAAAGTAAGTATAAATATATTTATCTAGTTTGTTACACTTTTTAAATGATAAAAAAAAAATACCAACCACATATTCATATCGTCTTTGTTACATTTTTTTAATATTTAAATTTATTCTTATCTATTTGTTACATGTGTTATTTGTATTGAAAATTGAGGGTATGTTTGGGAAGGAAAAAGTCAACCCAAAAAAGCTGAAGGAGATAGTTTTCTTTATATATAGTATAGATTTGAACGATATCAAAACCCCAAAATGATATTTTCCTTTTTTGTTAACAACAAACATACTAAACCTATGGTAGTTGAATCTAATAATTAAATCTTCAATGCTGGTAGGGTTAATATCGTACTTACTCTTTATTACTCTTTCAGTCCTTTTACGAATTTTTAGATGAAATGAATACTCCGAAGACTTGAGATAATCATATTTGTAGACATATGCACTTGCAGGTTTATGTTATTAAAATGGATACTATGAGTTTTCCTTCTAAAAAAATGAATGTTGTGAATTTGTTTGGAGATTCATCTGTATTGTTTATAGCGATTTTGGATTTGTATAGTATCAATGTAATTTATCAATTTGAATGAATAAATATTGTTAATTTTTGTAAAAAAAAAATATTCAAGGACATATAAAAACTTATGTCCATTAGAGACAAAATGGATCAGAAAATTTTGTTTTTTTTTTTGTCTAATAGCCTAGTGGCTGGAGCTCACACAATTAAATGTGGAGAAGTGGGGTGTCCGGGGTTCGAACCCCGGCCCCAGCATAAATTATGTAATGTCTCTGCCAACTGATTGTAATGACAAAAAATTCTGTTTTATTTATTATGGACTAAAATTAAAATTTGGTATATTTTCAAGTATAGAAAAACTTATCTAACACATTAATCAAACATATTGACCATGGGAAGAATATGGCAATATGAATGTATAAGGAACTAAGGAATTTTTATCAAGTAATAGGGGTTATGACTTATGAGGCAAGAAATTGTGTGGGTTGATTGAAAATTACTACATTGCATAATAGCGTAGATGAAAGGATTCAAATCTTAGTTGCTGGAATCAATCATTAATTCACATTTATGTTAATTCCTTTTGATTACTATATTTCATGTAATCTTCTTGGAATAAACAATTTAGTAAAGCTTTGTTCACATCTATTTGATGGATATCCCATTTTGAGGTGAGTGGTAGGCAAAAGTAAAAATCACCGGTTTGTTGAAGGTTTCACATCTAAGGAAAAAGCATGTGAAATAAAATCATATCCAAGTTCCTGAGTGAATCCCTTTCGCAACAAGTCTGAATTTGAATTTATTAATGGTGTCATTGGCTTTGTATGAGGGAAGTAAGGGAACAAGACACCAAGTACTAACTTCTTGAACACTCAGTAAATTCTACTAGCTTCTATCCGCTGTGGTTGAGACATAGGTTGTTACTGTATGTTATTCCGCATCGGTAAAAAGGACCTGCGGTTAAGTTTCAAGCTTTGGTGGTAACCATGGGATGTGTTTTAATGGAGGGATAAGTAAGGGTGGGGAATTTTGAGGAGTAGTGGGTGGGTGGCGGCCGGAGTGGGTAATGTGGAACAATAGAATGTGGGGAAGGAAGATTTGATGCAGGAATTTTGTAAACTGTTGAATGTATAAACGATTTGAAGAGATTTTAGAGGAAATCAGTAGAAGTGAGGAAGGAAAGGTAAAAGGAGGTTGAGGTACAATGAGAATAGGAGGGAATAGTTAAACAAAATTAATTAGAAATAGAGAAATGATAACTGAACACACTTTTTTTAACACAATTCAGACCTCATGATGCACAAGTGACCCTAGTGCTGTGAGGAAGGGTCTACATGAACAAAATCTAAACCTTCGATATCATTAATGTATTACACTACGAATACCTTAGAATTTACCCTTCAGACCTCAAAAGTTGTATAAAAAATCTGTGTACCAGACCGAGTAATTTCATAAGTCTCGTCTAACTGGAAGTCTTACACAGGCAGTAACAAAAAACTTAACGCTACCAATAACAAGATTATAGAAGCACGGCAATTTATTATTTATTGGTGAAACCATCCATTCGTAAGAAACAAATTTGTCACTTGTCATGATCATGTTAAAACTTCCACACATCAACTTCTAGTATAAGTAGAAATGAGTGTAGTTGGAGGAAGACATTAATGTGATAGGTGATGTAGATAATAAGATAAAAAAATAAAAATAAAAACAGCATGTCAAATTGGAAGAACAAATAGTAAACATAAAGAACCAATGTATCAGTTATTTTTGACCTAGTTCACAAGACACGACATTTTTATCACTTTAACCTACCCAAACAAACAAGCTTACCAATTCTAGGCAAGATATCGATACAGTTTTCTGTCAACAGCATCTCTTTCCAAAAATTCCCGCTCAAGGAGAGACTCAATCCGTTTCTTTACATCCGTTGCATTTGCAAGGAATCGCAACTGCAACTGCTGTGTGACCTCAGCCATAAGATTGTTGTGCTCAAGTTGCTTCCTGGATTTCATAATCCTCACTATTGCTGCTTCAATCTGGGGCTTCCGATCCTCCTCCACTTTTTGTCGAGTGTCCAGTTTCTCCAGTTCCGATTCTTTTTGTGCAACAACAGTTCCAATTTTTATCTTGTACAGTTTGCTGCTAAACCTGTCATTAACATAGAATGTGTCATCCTCGCTAACATCTTTACCCATAGGCTCCTTTTTAAGGACATTTCTTCCCTTAACCAAAGCCAAAGATTGCAGGCACCTCTTCAAATCTGAAGCTGGAATCTCAGTTGCTTGCTCAATTTCCTTGTAGCTTAGTCTATCAGCATTATTAAACAGCATGAGTACACACATTTGATAGGTGGAGACATTTAACTCATGTTTCTGACCACTCCCAAAAGTAGCTTTTAAGTCTGCTGTGCCCATATTAGTTTGCCACGTCAATTTCCTACCAGTATGGGCGCTGAGGTAATATGTCCGAAATTTTTCGCAAAGTGCTGACATTTCAGTCGGAAGGTTACATGTCACACTAGATTGAGCTGGCCAAGACCCTGTTGTCAGAACCTGCACAGTAAGTGTAGGACCATCGCCTAACTCAGGGTGGTGGGCATTAAAGCTCTTCATCGTGTCTACAGATGTTTTCATGTCTGTAAACATGCCCTCTAATTTTGCGGTAAATTGGAATCCACATTCTGTCTTCAGCTTAACTAAGAGACTCCTCTCAGCATCATCAGAAACTGTTTTTCCAGACAAAAGCCGCTTTGCAAGGTGCTGCTTGTAATACTTCTCAAACACATCTTTTTCCTGCAAATACCGGAATAGAACCATAACCTTGTCAAGAGTAATCTCTACAACATCCTCACTAACTCCCTTTAGGCCTTTTCGAAGCTTATCGTCGACAAAGAGTGAAATGTACTCTGGAATACGAGGATTCAAGTTAATGAAAAATTCGAATGAGGAATTCAGATCTTTCAGAAACAACTTGTCATTACTAAATGCCAAATCTATAATCTTGTTGAATTTATCTTTCACATCTGAGAGCCTCTGCACAAATTCAACAGGATCCTTCAACCTTTCAGGATCAGTAACAAGCTGCTTACCGTAATCTTTGACGTATGAAGTCATCACTTCACGTATTTTCGAGAGACCGCCGGTGACACGACTGAACAAGTTATACATCCTACCCAAATCTTCATATTTATCATCACCAAGCATGTGTACTAACCCAGAAGTCTCCTTATAGATTAATCTAAGCATGTGATTTTCGATTATCTCCTTCTCAACCAGAGTAGTAATCTTCGTTTTAGTGCTAGGGTCCAAGTAGTGGCTCACTCTATCAAGTTCCTCATTCAGACGCATCTCAGCCTTCTTGAGATAATCCCCAGAACCACAGCACTCAATAAATATCTGTGATTCAGCCCGGTAGAACTCAGTTGAAAATTGCAGAAAAGGATTCTCAAATTCTTCCCCGTAAACAGAAGGACCTAAATCCGTTAGCATCTTTGTTATATTTCTAATCAGTCCTCTATTAACAACTTCGCCGGTACGCTCACTGCGTACTAATTCCAAAAGAATATTCAACAGTCGAGTCCTTATCTCGTTTGAATGAAGAACATTTTCTCTCCACAGGTTCAGACCAAGTTCATAAACAGTTGTCTTCTTGATGGTTTGGATATAAGTCCTGTCCATGTACATCAGAATGTCTCTAATCATTTGTAATGCCTTATTGTGATCTTCCCACTTTTTGTTTAATTCTTCCAGAAAGGAACTTCCTTGAGTGGCTTCAACAGATCTAGCCATCTCTTGGAGATGAGAAGTCATGGTGGCAACCAGCCCAGAGTATAGCCTCTCACCAAATTTGTGAAGAACCATATTGTAAGCATTCCTAAATCAACAAAATAAAGACAAAATATTAGATGTAAAAATACCCATAATAAAGACAATAAAGTACAACATCCATTTGATGTGCACGTATCAATAGGAAATTTTGTATATCAAGATTATCTTATATGTGAAAACAATTCATTATTTTAGATTCTATAAACTATTAAATAAAGGAGAGGACAATAATGAAAGTAGGAAAGAAATTCTGACTAATGTCCAACCACAACTTGTGCATCTACCATCTAATTATCAGTTTTTTTTTTGTTCTTTTTTTTTGTATAAACCATCTAATTATCAGTTTAAAAGTAACATTTCAATTTCAATTTCATGCAAAAATTGTCAATCTATGTCTTACATAAGACTATTTTATTTTCATTATTAGGCCTTACCGGTGTTATCAATAACATATAGTGAAACACTAAAAATTTACTATGTGAATTAGCAGAGAATGTTGTGTACAAATAGCGAAAGCGGCATAGCGAAACTAAGATAGCATCGCAGTTTTCATAGCAAATTCATCAAAATGCACTATGCCAAAGCGCCGCCATCAGCACTATTTGACAACACTGGATCCTAACCCTATTTGCACATAGACATTATAAACTTGCAATTGAAATGTTTTCATTGGGAAAAGAGCATTCATTACATCAGAAATAGAAAAATGAAATAAATGCTTTGTATTCAAATAAAATTCTAATTTGGATCCTAACATCCACTTTTCTCTAATGAATATTAACAAAACCATAATATAATTTGCATCTTTTTCAAAATAACCGACTTGCTCAACATTACTAAATTTCATGATATACAAAATTGAACTTCTATAGATTTATGCAATAATGTTGAATAAATCTATATCCTTCTACTTGATCGGCATAATAACTCGCCCAGTTGCTTATGGTAGGAAGTATTAAATGTTTTTAGGAATGTTGTGTGAATGAGGATAAGCGTAATAGCATCTTAAATATTGAATGCCAGCTCGGCAATCAAATATACGTTTTATTAATACATAAAAAAGTTAATTGCTAGGCCTGGAACCTGACTCATAATCATGTCACTTGTAATAAATATGTGAAATATGGAGATTTTAAAATAATTAAGGTGTTAGAAGGATAAAGTATCACTCAAATCAAATCATCCCTATTTTCCTTTTTGAAGTCTACAGCCTTTGCGCAATGATGGCTTGCTACAAAAGGAAAAACTCCAACCAAGAAAACGGGGACTTAACAAAGCTAAACATTAACATATATGTATAGTTAACGCAGATGGTGACTGGTTCTAAAAGATTCGTACGAAACATGACATCTTATCATAATAACAGTCCACTAACACAGCTAACCATAGTTCATAATAGTGAAGAATGCAAAACAAATGAAGACATGCATGTCATAATATAAGGAAACAATCTCTTTCAAACATCCCCTACGTGTAAACCCAAAGAACGATATAATTTGCTTTCATATGCACAAATTTGGTACAAAAATAAGTCACAAAAGTTAATGACAGAAGACAAGACACATAAATTCAACAGAGTGAAGAATACAAAACAAATGAAGACACTCGCAAGTCGTGACTAATGAACTAGTCAAACTACTAAGTAATACAACATCATAGTAGCTGATCCCGTTTGGATATATACCATAGATTCATAACTAAACAGCTATTCAGTAGTCACTTATCATCTAAGAACTTATATAAAAGCTATGTCTTTAGTCAAATAAAAAATTAGGGTAAAGTCTATGTAATATGAAAGCAACTTATGACAATAAGTGATTTGAAGGACCTTATGAAAATATTTTGAAAACTATGGACATATCATCAGCTATTTTCATAAGTTCTTCCGGATAGCTTACACCATAACATAAGCAAATAAGCTCTTCCAAACATCTCCAAAGTAATAAACCCTAAGATTGAAAATTTTTGCTTTCCTAGGCACCAATTTGATCATTATAAAAACCCCTAAAAAAAAATCCAATGACAACTAACTACAACTATGGCGATGTTTGGATATACAGCTTATTTTCAGCTATTACCACAAGTGCTTATCAGTTAAATTGTTTTCATATAAGGTATAAGCTGTTTTTATAAGTTATCTTCGAGAACTTATGGAAATAAGCTAAAATAACTTCTTCCAAAAACGTCACAAAACTTATGCCAGTAAATAAGCTCAAATATAACAATCCAATCAGACCCTATATCTTATAAAACAAGCTAAATAATTGCACAAGTAACATCAAAATGAAATAGCATAACATCATCATACAAACACAAATTTTTCCAAGAACCAACAACAAATAAAACAAATTATGAAAATAAACAAAAAACAACTTATGAACAATCATATAAGCTGTTTTCATAAGTTCTTCCAAACAGTGTCACAAAACTTTTTTTTTTTAAACTCGGTATCTGACCCAATGACTGATAACAGTATCACAAAACTTATCCGAATAAACAAGCTCAAATAGGCAAATCCAATCAAACCCTGTATATCTTTAAAAACAAGCTAAATAATTGCACAATTAACATCAAAATCAAACACCATAACATATTAACATCATATAAACACAAATTTTTCGTAGAACCAATAACAAATAATAGAAATCACGAAAAACTAACCTGTAAAGCTCTTCAAAGCTAAGTCCACTAGCATTATGATCATAAATCTGATGAATAGCATTCTCCAGAATGATCCAAGTTATATCACCATACGTCGGATCCATCACAACACTACGCTTAAAACCCTCAATGCGAAAATTCCTCTTCCTTGGGTTACTCATCTTCTTCTCTTTCAAGCAAAAACACAAACACCTACAATGCAACAAAAAAAAAACACAATTATCCATTACATAACCTAGATTAATTCCATAAAAAAAAACCATCAAATTGAAGAGAAAAGAAAGATTAATAACAAGAAAAGCTAGGGAAGTTACTGAAAAAGTGATTATGAGGTGAAAATGAAGCTTTTGAGTTGAGAGAAAATGGTAGCAATTTTATTTTGGTTTGGTAGTGAAGAAGAACGTTAGTTTAGTTGAATGGTTTCAGCGGGTCGTATTTATATGATACGAAGTTTGGTTTTGTATTATGCTTTGATTCAATGTATTATTCAAAAATGGAAATTTTTTATTGGTTTAGATATGATTTGACTAAATATGTTAAAAAAAATTAGTCCTCGTGAGCTTATCTCAGTTGTTTGGAACAATGCATAAAATATGTAAAGTCCGGGTTCAAACCCCGGCCATTATAAAAAAAAAAACAAAAATTAGTAAAAAAAATTATATGGAAGAATTAAATAAAAGGAATTTGACCAAAACAGGAAGGATTGGTTAAATGTAGAATATTTTTAAATAAATAGATATTGGTATTTTATTATTGGTCAAAAAACTATAATGACTCAATTTACAACAAATAATGAGTGGTTAAAATGAAATTGCATGAGTTTTTACCTACATTAAATTATTTTATCCATAAAATTTACACAAACAGGGTCTCACCGAGCGTACCGATTTATTTACCGATGTTTTTTGGTAAACTACAAATCTAGCTTTGATTATTACAAGCGGGATCAAACTAGAAATCCTAGGACATGTTGTGCAAAGTTTTTCTAGAAAATGTATGAATGTTCACCAAAGCCATAGGGTTGCTTTAAGAACAGGATGAAGTTTTGTAATAAATTAATTGTCTCTCGAAAGGGAAAAACACAGTAAATGCAAGTAAAATAGACTTAAAAGTTTAAAACACAAAAACTTAAAGAAAAGGTAAAATGCATTGCATTAATGTAAAGGTTTGTCGACAAATCAGAGTACATACATTTCGTATGACTTTTTTCTGTAGACATTAGTACTTCGAGTGCTTAGAATTCTATAAGTGATTTGCGACCTATTTTTCATATGAAAAACTACTATTTACTCATAGTAAAAATAACTGGAAAAAGCTAATTGCCACGAACAACAATTCCACCATCGAAAACCGCTTGCCCCCCACGTTTTCACTATGGAAGCCGCTACTTTTAAATATGAATTCCTTCTCCTTCGACAACAACTGCTTGGCTTCGATCAATTTCCTCTCTGACTCACTTCTTGTCGAACTTCAAGGCTTTTTAACTCTTTCAAATGCTAAGTCCAAGGTCCGGACCATGTCGAGATCCCCATGCTGAAGATAAAGACTTAAATTTTTGAAAGGACAAAAAGTCAACACATGTTGATGTCATTAATTGAGTCAAAATTAATGGCTAACAAATTGCCCTTTAAATATGTTATTTTCGTCTGGAAAAATTTAAGAAGAAGATTGTCATTTTTGAAGAACTCTAAGCATTCTTTAAAGAATGACATCTCGTTGACCATTCTTTTCAAAAATTGATTTCTTCTTATTTCTCTTTCAGATCATCTCAATCTTCCTTTTGCATCTTTTCCATTATACAATATGGCTTCATCTTCAAATTTCTGCATCTTCATGAGCAATGAAGAATTTTTGAAACTGAAAGCTAAAGACCCTCTTACAGCCTTGAAACTCATTATAGAAAGCAACAAACCTTCATCTTTCCCTTCTCCGGGTTATCCTAAAGAATTTAACCCACATTATTTTGAGAGTTCTCACGACGGTCTCCTTCAACAATTGCGAGAAAAGGTTTTGAATGTTGATTTGTTTCAAGTGCTACAAGAGGATTCTAACATTGGTTTGGAATTGTCTGCTTTAGTCAAAACTCTCAACAATTCTCAAGAATCTGCTACCAATGCATCCCTTCTTGCTTTCTTAGTCGAGTTTGCTCCTCTTCTGGAACAAATAACACAACTTCTTTACAACAAACAACAACTTGCCCAGAGGATAATAGAATGCAACAATCTCTGACAGCATCACCTTGAAGGATATGACTCTACCATGTATGTAGCTTTATCTCTCGATAGACAAGTCAAGGAATCCAATGAAGTCGTGCAATCAAAAGCTCTGAAAGCTATTGAACACCATGAAGTGGCAGTCAAACTTGGACAAGATGTAGTGTGCTTAACTCAAGAAAAAGAATTCGTGGAATTGAAGTTGGAAATTTGTGAATCTATTTATGAAAGACTGAAGGTTAACCTTCGACTTTAGATTCCCTTTTTTATTTTGACTAAATTGGTTAGCCTTTTATGTTTTAGCTTGTAATGCTTAACAATGTCTATGACTTAGACAATTGCCTCCTGGAATTAATTTTGGTTTGACTATAATTCCAAGTTTTTGTTTCTTGTCGAAACTACTCTTGTACTATTTTAAATTCTTGCAATATAGGCTTATACTTTTTCAAATATTTGTCATTTATCCTAAATATTCTATTGTCGGAAGCTAACTCTTCTATCTCATACGCACCAGTTGAAAATACTTGTAAAACTTTACATGATCCTTCCCAATTTGGTGACTGTTTGCCTAAGACTTTATCCTTTTTGTCTATGGGAAAAAGTACTTTCCAAACAAAATGTCCAATGTTAAAAGATTTTGGTTTTACCTTCTTATTATAGGCTTATGCAACACATTCTTTTTCCCTCAAAACCACTTCCAATGCCATCAGCTTTTCTTCATCTACATCAACCATCTCATCCAACATCATATTCCAATATTGATATGTTGGAATTTCCATTTGTCTTTGTACTCTGGATAATTATACATAAATTTTCATTGGTAAAACTGCATCATGCCCAAGAGCCAATCGAAATGGTGTAGAATTTATTGACTCTTTTGGAGATGTTCGACAAGCCCAAAGGATTCGATCAAAAGTTTTATGCCAATTTTTTTGGTCTATGATGTACATGTTTCTTAATGAAATTAATGAGAATTTTATTGGAAGCTTTAACTTCACCATTTGCTTGACCATAATATGGTGTCGAAATGAGCAACGTAAAACATGTTTGGTTAGAAAACTCAACCATCTTTTGACCAATAAAGACTGAACCTTGATTTGTAGTGATAGTTTCAGGAATTTCAAATCTATAAAGAATATGGTTCTGAATAAAACAATTCACAGTCTTTTGGTCTACTTTGGATAAAGGAATTGCTTCAATCCATTTAGTGAAATAATATATTCCAACTAAAATAAAATGATGATCTCTAGATGAAGATGGATGAATTTCACCAATTATATCTAAAACACAGCCTCTAAATGACCAAGGTTTTATTATGGAATGCAATTCACTTGCAGGTACATGTTGAATTACTGCATGTTTTTAGCACGCTTGACACCCTTTTGGAAACTCAATGCAGTCTTTCCACATGGATGGCCAATACGACCCTTGTCGAAATATTAACCATTTCATTTTATGACCAGTTTGATGAAAACCACATGACCTGCTATGTACCCCAAAAATAGCTAGGTAAGCCTCATTTTCATTGATGCACTGAAGTAAAACTCCTTCAGAAGTTTTCTTAAACAATTCATTTCCAATGACCACATAGCTTAAGGCTATATATTTAGTCTTTCGACTAAATGTGCCTGATGGATTCTTAAAGTACTCTACTATTGGTTTTCTCGAATCATTATTTGACAAATTGTCAATGGCAAAAATTTCAGGATGAAAATAATTTGGATAAGAATATGACACACTAGAATCTAATTCTCCTTCTGCCCCCACAAGTTTTGGCATTGACAATTCTGTCGAAGGGCATTCAATATAAACCAATTTATCTTTGATTTCTGTCAATTCCTATAGTTTCTGTTTAGAAACCTTATATCCTGAAGTGACTTGTGCTAAATCCTTTGTTAGCTGTTTCACCACCAATTCTGAATCTCCCTTTATCAAACATTCCTTGCCCCCAGTCCTAGCAGTATTTCTAATCCTACTATTAAGGCTTCATATTCAGCCTCATTATTAGAGCAAGAGCCCTTGATTTTATATTTAAACTTTGTTGGTATATTTAATTGAGAGATTATAAAAATACCAACTCCAGTACCATTTTTATGGCTAGAGCCATAAAAATATAAAGTCCAAGGCTGATTTTCCACATAACTTTGTGTTGCTTCGACCAAGGAATGATCAACTATAAAATCAGTAACAATCTGACCTTTAACAAATTTCAAAGGTTGATAAGTTAGTGAGTATTCAGATAAAGCTAAAGTCCATTTTCCAACTATACTATGCAAAATTGGCTTTGACAACATATGTTTAATAACATTAAAATGTGAATAAACATAAACAACTACAAGCTTTATATATTGCTTAAGTTTGAAACTTGAAAAGTACAAACATAAGCATAATATTTCAACAGGGTTGTATCTAATTTCAACATCTTTTAAAATTGTACTAAGATAATAGATGGTTTTTTCGACACCATTTTCATCCTTTTGAGCTAACATGCTTCCTATTGTTGAATCAGATGCCTGAAATGTACAATTTCATGCCTTTATTCCTAATCAGAGGCAATAAAATTGGAGGCTTCATTAGATAATCTTTGATTGCATCAAAAGCTTTTTTATGTTCCTTCCCCCAGTTAAAATTGTCATCTTTCTTCAGTCGAAGTAGTGGTGAAAATGCTTGCGATTTTCCACTTAGGTTGGAGATAAATCTTCTCAAGAAATCGATTTTTCCGAACAAAGACTGAAGTTCCTTCTTTGTCGAAGGAGACTTAGTTTCCAGTATAGCCTTGGTTTTATTTTGATTAATTTCAATACTTTTTTTGTGCACAACAAAACCTAAGAAATCACTGGCACATACACTAAAGACACATTTTAGTGGATTCATTTTCAATCCATATTTTTCCATTCTTTCAAATGACAAACGAAGGTGTTCCAAATGATTCGACGAAGATTTTACCTTAATATCTTCAATAAAAATCTGCATAAATTTATTAACTATCCTAATAGTATCAATATACATATCCGACACAATTACTTCTATTTTGAGGTATTCAGACCTTTTAAGTTTAATGTTTTTATTAATTATTCCTTTAATTTCTTTTTGTAATAAACTGATCTTTTTAAATTGATGGTATGTCCAAAAATGTTTATGATACCAACCATACTAAATTACGCACACTTTCTCGTTGTTTCCAAATTAAAACCTAACTTTCAAACCAAGATTGGGTAATACATAAGTGAATTCTAGTTTTGAGATCAATAAAAGGATAGAAACAAAAACTGAACTAGGGGTTAGAGATAACTTGTTAACTAACACTCCCATAATTTCAGGCATGGAATCTTCTGATTTGTCATTAGAGACTCCTTATCTGCCTTGCTTAATACACTTGGTAAGGTATCAGCTGACCAGAAAGGGTTTAAAGTTTATAATGGATTTATACTTGATTTGGGTATTGTAGTTTTCATAATGGATACTTGCATGTATAGATTTCCTTTACATTTTTGACATCATACTTTTTAGTTTAAAAAGACATCATCATTACTTATTAGGTTTTATTAAGAAAAAAATATTACTCATTAGGTGCTACTAGTATTTTAATTAACTTGTGAGGGTGTTAAAAAAATTGACACATTATAGTGTTTAAAGTTAATAAATGTAACTATTAGTACTATTCAAAGAAACTACCGCTTTCTCATGCTTAGTAGTCGAACAAAGCACATGTAAAAACAAAGTAGGATAACCATCACATTTCTCAAATAAGTCATGGCATTTACATAACCATTACTTTGCTTCCCTATAAGAATGTCGACACATCCAAACTTTCCAATTCAATTCTAATAATCATGTAAGATTTTGCACCAACCTAGTCGTCCATAGGACTATGAGTCCCATAAATGAACATATTCCATTCCCTAGTATCACAATGAAAGGATGCCATATATTGAATATCTACCACCACTCTAACCTGTGAAACCACCAAGTTCTAGCTAGCAGCCATATCATAATTATGCAACCTTCTACTAAACTCCAATCACAACTTAAATGACAGTGAAAAAATGTCCATCGTGAATCATCTTATTCCTTGATTTTTTTTTTTATAACGATAAAATTTATTAAAAAGCAATTCTTTGTTTCAAGGTGGAACATAGAAGTAGGGATGTAAATGGATATCCATGGATGCGGATAGTGTGATATTTGTATCTGCTCCGTTTGATAAATATAAAATTCATACCCTATTCATATCCGTACGGATATCCGTTTAGCGGGTAATCCACGGATTTTTAGGTATTCGCAGGTTTATATATCCACGAGTGTCATCAATAAAAATAATTGATAATTTCTTTTAGCTGAAATTTAAAAACAAAAGTTCATCCCATGCATTTTCTTTTCTTTTTAGCAAAACAGAATATACATACATTACAATAACAACAAAGAACAAAAACATAAATAAAGTTCCTTACGTTTAATAAAAATAAAGTTCTTTGATTTAACAAAAGCATAAATAAAGCTCATCATATTCAACAAAAACAAAACTTCTTGCTTTAACAATCCCGACCACTTTCACTTCCTTATAAAGGAGCGTAATACAAATTTGAACAGTCGTGTAATAATAATAACACCCACAATACCGAAGTTTTTTGCTAAGGAAGTTGAAAGACATTAAGGTTATTTATGTAATTTACTCGATTTATTAACATGTATGGATATCCGCGGGCGCAGGCGCAGCTACCATTAAATCTGCATTTGTATTCATTAATTAGAGGGTAGTTAAAATATCTGTTTATTTTATTCATGGATATCCATTAAGGTATCCGCAGATATCCACAGGTGCGGATTTTTTTGCCATCCCTGTATACAAGCAAGACAAACGTAGCAATATCCCAATATTCCTTCAATGTGACCAAGAATGGTACACAATCTCCCAATATGAAGCCCAGTCTGTTCCGCCGTATCTACCCAAGTCAAGCTCAAGATTCATGTTGACATCCCCTCATAAAAACATACTTGAAAAAGAGACAATTTTGCAACACCTGGAAAGATGATTCACTAACACACCCACAATGATAATCATAAGGGTTATGTTAACTAAAAAAGAAAGTTTAAATTAAAATAAATACATTTTAGATTTTTAATGAGTTCACTGCACAAGTTTTAATGTAATGTTACTATATTTGCTTCCTTAACCAGTGCTCCGGGGGCACCGGTTAACATTACCCTAATTAGAATTAAGGTGGCCCAATTTTCTTTATTTTATTAATTACTTATTATACACAAACATTTAGACGGGTACGGTATGTCTGTTTGCTCTTTTTATTACACTAACACGTATAAATTATGAATAATAACTTTTTATGAAATTTTAATTTTGATTAAAATTATAAGTATAGATAATAAATATTTTGCATTTTCATATTGTAATAAATTATAATTAAAGGAGACTCAGAACTTGAGATTTTTCAGAACATGATGCAATTTTACTAGCATAAATTTGTCTGCAATCAACTAGAATTCAAAGAGAAATAGGAATTCCAGCTGATCACTACTGGAGTATGATGTTAGATGAATTAGTTGATTATGATGCAGGTTAACTGATTTAGATGTTCTTATTAGACAAAAGGAGCGTGTGGCTAAAGCCTATGATAAAAATGTTAAGTCGAAAACCTTTGCTTTAGGAGATTTAGTTTGAAAAGTCATTTTGTGTCCTCAAATTAGGAAAGACCATTTCGAATTTTACAAATATTCTTGAATGGTGCTTATGAAATTGAAAAGTTAGCTTCTCACAGTCGAATTTTTCGCATAAATGGTAAACTTAAAAAAGTATAAGCCAAAAAGAAGTTAAAATGAACAAAGAGCAATTCCGTAAGACATTCATAAACATGGCGTTAAAACTGAAAAACTGCCAAAGGAACTGTCGCAATAGATTCGGACATTGTCATATTACAAGTAAAAGATCTAAAATAAATGGATATTGTCATGTTACATATTCTTCATGACAACACCAAAATAAAGAAAAAGCTAAGTAAACTTTAAACGCCTAAAATTAAAGATTGAGGTTGGACTTCAGCCTGTCGAATACTATCTTAGCATGCTTCTGTTGGAACATTAGTGTGATGTTGGAAAATAAATTGGAAGATTAAACACCAAGTAATTATACTTTGATTTAATGTTGTGTGGATTGAAAAAAATAGAGTGTGGGGGTCCCACATAAAATAGAACTCACACATTAGTAGTGTTTAAATTGTGATATTTAATTTTAAATACTTGATAATGATAAAAATAATAGTAATTATTATTTTATTTGAGAATATCACTTCCCATAATTTTATGGTCGTTGTGATAAGAATAAGAATTTAATTGAATTTCTTATATTTCCTTCATTCAAATCCAATAGTTTGTTTCCTCCACTTTTATGGACTTGTTTCTTTTGATCCTATCCACAAGTATTGTTGAACTGATTAATGGATAAACTTCATTTTAATCTTATCCATTAGAGTAACTATTGTCGCAATTTTTGCTAAAACAGTTACAGAATCTCTATAAAAATAGAGGACTCCACTCAGTTAAAAAGATACACCAAAGAGTTTCATTGAGTTGTCGGGAACTCTTTCTCTCTTCTCCCTTTCTTGACTTGTGTTGACGAGTCTTTCTTCTCTTCATC
>Ga0228711_1006796_pt1 | contig 16823 bp, 11 predicted proteins | sample MedpolnodulmetaG_2_FD_177996 | JGI IMG/M metagenome (GOLD analysis project Ga0228711, IMG submission 177996) | Root nodule microbial communities from Medicago polymorpha collected in Santa Monica, California, United States - brown nodules | ecosystem: Host-associated > Plants > Roots > Nodule...
AATTCATGTGTGAAAGTTTTTTATAGTGGTTACAAAGCAATGTGGGGCAGTCAACCTATGATTTAGATAAACAGTCGGCAGAGATTTTAACTATACGCTAAATGGTCATTTTCAAAGTCTACAAAAAGGATTAACTAATAATAGTGTCATTAGTGATAGCTAATGACACATTATGTGATTATATGAATTAATGCCAAAAGAATAAGTAAATTATCCCACACACAATTAGTGATAGCTAAGAAATCATATGTTAGGATAAACAACTTAATTAAACACTTATAGCATCACGCTCATCATATAATAAAAGATGAATACGTCAAATTATTTTTATATAAACTATAAGGTGTTTTCATAAGTTTTTTTTTTGTTGTTGAAGGAAAGGTGTTTTCATAAGTTATTATCAAACACCTAATGGAACTTTAAAACAAATTATAGACAATGTCATAAATTATTTTCATATATTCTCTCAAACAATCTCAAAAATACTTATGTCAATAAATAAACTCAAATAAGTCAATATAAACATGTCCTTATATAGGCACAATATATAATGCTATATATAGTGTTTTAGTTGGTTAAAACATGACTAGGGTTGGCTTTGAAACTAGAAAAGAAGATGAAGTCAAGGGAATGGTTGACAGTGACTGATTCAAGATCTATTCATTCCTAATTAGTAATTACTAATAATAAAAAGAATGTACGAGAGAAGCAAAGTAGCTTGTGTGATTAATCAAATGATTTAATTAATGATGGGAAAATTAATGAGATGTAATCTCCTGAAAAGTGAGGTTTTGTGTTGTGGACATGTATGCTACAAACAAGCAGTTAATCTCAAAAGCAAGCATTGACATTGGAAAATTTTAATTAATCAAATGTGTTACCGTCCGTTACCTAATTCTAACGGCTGCTTTCTTTAAAAGGGAACTTTGTACTATTAATTGGTTGACATCCAATATGGTGGGATATGTTTTTCTTATAAATAGGCCATAGCTACATCTCTTACAAACCATCCCAAAACAAATCTCAAACAACCTTCTTCATATCTTTCTCTTTCTCTCTCTCTCACTCTCATTAACATACTCCTTTTCTTATCATAACTTTTCTGATCCAATGGCAGTCCCAGTCATTGATTTCTCAAAGCTCAATGGTGAAGAAAGGGCCAAAACTTTGGCACAGATTGCTAATGGCTGTGAAGAATGGGGATTCTTTCAGGTACTTAAATCATTTATGTTTACAAATAATGGCAATGAGTATGTGTATATAATATCATTTAAAAACATGAATGCATTTCACTTATTTTTTTGTGGTTTGGTATTACATATACTAATATGCATGTCAATGCTCATACTTGCTTTGCAGTTGATCAATCACGGCATTTCGGAGGAACTTCTTGAAAGGGTGAAGAAGGTTTCATCTGAGTTCTATAAGCTGGAAAGAGAGGAGAATTTCAAAAACTCCAAAACAGTGAAGCTTCTAAATGATATAGCTGAAAAGAAGAGCAGTGAGAAATTGGAGAATGTGGACTGGGAGGATGTTATCACTCTCTTGGATGATAACAAATGGCCAGAAAATACACCAAGTTTCAGGTACAAAGGAAATCAAATGTTCTTTCCAAGTAAAAGTTAGTCAAGCATATTGATATCAGAAAGAACACCACCTGTCATCTCATGCATACTCTCTTCTGTTATACATTATACTTGCTCTGGTCTTACTCACCAGAAAGAATTTATGTTCTTGTATAAAAATATAATAACATAACTAATATACTACCATTTTCTTAACCCAAAAAATAATAATTATTAAGTTCTCTTACTCTTGTTTACTAAAATAGGTGATTTCAAAATAACATCTAAAATTGGAAAGTTTTGAAGAGTTGAAACCAATATACTTTTATAGGATTCAAGGACAGCACTTCAAAACATGCTAAGTGATAACATGACATGACATGACATGGCATAATAGGTAGAGTTTCAACATGAATGTATAACTAACTTCTCATATGAATGACAGGGAAACCATGTCAGAATATCGGTCTGAGTTAAAGAAACTGGCAGTGAATCTCACAGAAGTGATGGATGAGAATCTGGGCTTACCAAAAGGATACATCAAGAAGGCACTGAATGATGGAGAAGGAGACAATGCTTTCTTTGGCACCAAGGTCAGCCACTACCCACCCTGCCCTCATCCGGAACTTGTGAATGGTCTCCGAGCTCATACTGATGCAGGAGGTGTCATCCTACTGTTCCAAGATGACAAGGTAGGTGGCCTTCAAATGCTCAAAGATGGGGAATGGCTTGATGTCCAACCTTTGCCAAATGCCATTGTCATCAACACTGGTGATCAGATTGAAGTCCTGAGCAATGGCAGATATAAGAGTTGTTGGCACAGGGTTCTGACCTCTACAGAGGGTACTAGGAGATCAATTGCATCCTTCTATAACCCACCCCTGAAGGCCACTATAAGTCCTGCACCACAATTGGCGGAAAAAGATAACCAAAAGGTCGATGACACTTATCCTAAGTTCGTTTTCGGTGACTACATGTCTGTCTATGCTGAGCAGAAGTTCCTCCCCAAGGAACCAAGGTTTAGAGCTGTTAAAGCCATTTGAAAAAAGCACTTACTTTCATATATAAATCTGGAAAAACAAAAAATCGTCTTTTTATTTTGTTTGCAAGTCTTTGTTCTGTAAGACATGGTTGACAGTAGCAAAGAATACCACATGGTTGCCATTCTGTTCATAATGGGAACCATTATGGGTATTAGCATTTTCGTTTTATTTTTAGAATACTCTGCTTTATCTTCAACAGTAATGGTGGGAGATTGTATGCATCCATCTGGGCTTGCTTTGTATAATAGTAATATTGCATAAATTCTACTCTGAAGTTATTTCTCTCTTCCTCTTGTATCTTGTTTCCCTGTTCCATTTCAGTTACATTTCACATGAAATGGAATAAATACATCTATCTTCTGAATTTTAATCATGAAATATTTTTCGGAGAAGTACCCTCTTTAGGTCCATACCCAGGAGCAAATACCTTCTTTTTCAACATGATCAAGTTGTAGAAATTTTAGGACAAGAAACTACCACTGACTATCAGCAATGTCAGGGAAATATCAAAGTGCAACATTCTCTTTTTCATTAGAGAGGCATCATAGTTACTATTATATTTAGTTGAAGGCTACGCTCTATTAGGAAAACCTCTATAATAAGGTTTGTATTAGTAAAGAACACAGAGATAATCAAGGGGAGTCGAATGATTAATGTTGAGAGGCAGTCATGGGATGTTCTAGAAAGGCAATCAAAGGAAATCAGGAGGAAAAATTAACCAGTATTAGAAAGGCAGTGAGCGATAAAAGCAGAAAAATAAGTAGAGGTAAGAGAGAATGCAGGGTCTGTCAAGTCCCTAGTAGTTATTTTTTAAAATTTTCCAACTCCGTACTCAAATATATAACAAATAAAAAAAACTACCTCATTCCCATTAAAAAAAATAAGTAATATCAATTCATTTTGTTAAAGTAATCAGAAAAGTAATGCATTCTTCAAATTGCTCTTCATTGAAACTTGTTCCATGAGAATAAAAGGATTATTAAAAAATTCAAATTAAATGAAGGGTATTTAAGGAATGTTATCATTAAATATGATAGATTTAGTTAATATTTGCTCATATATTGTACCACATAACATGATTTTTTTTACTTATATTAGAAACCAGAGGGAATAGTCTTTAATATCACATTGGTACTGCTGCACACTAATGCCAGTATTTTTTTTGAGGAATATTATATTAGATTTACTAGAGGACGAACCTTGACAGTTGACACATCTGTAATGCTGCTCTCCCATGTGACCAAGGTCATGGGTTTCAATCCTGAAACTGCATCTCCCCTTGCATGGGCACAAGTTGCATACATGTACACCCTAGACCCCACTTGGTGAGAGCCTCGTGCACTAGGCTGCCCATTATGGTAGATTTACTGATTTAGTCAATTTAAAGCATTTTGATGCAATTTCTGATGCACCCTCTTGTGTGTTCTAGGAATACAGATGTCTTCAAATAGCCAAACACTAATAAATCATAAAACCCTTCCAAGAAGATAATAAATGCTTAGGTAGGGGTTTTAAGATTCAAGTCAGTTGACACAAACCTGTAAGGTGGAAATCCTTCTACCCTGGACAGTGCTGCATAAAAATACAGATTTGACTCCTTGAAAGTGAACTCCCCAGTAAAGAGAGAGAGAGAGGTAAGAGATTTCAACTATTGACAAAAAAGAATGGTTGATGCTACAAGTATATAAAAATTTGATGATCGATTTATTAAAATCTAAGCATTGATTTTCTCATTAATAGTTGACATATTTAAATTTTCTCTTTAAAGTGAATTACTCAGGCAAATTCTGAATATATGCTGTGGATTTAATTACTACTGCCAGCATAAAAGAGTGACATCCGATCATATCTCACTAAATAGATGCTTATGCACGTATTTTAGGAAATAACATAAAATAGTTTTACATACATCCAGTCGTATTTCACCATTTAGATATTTGTGAACAAATTTTAGAAAATAACAATATGATGCAACACAACGGTCAAATATGATTGGCACACATGTAAAAATAATATCAGCTAATAGTGCTTATTTATTAAACTCATACATTAGATAGCAGAACATACCTTTGACAAAGAATACGATGAAATAGAGAGAAAAGATTCATATTCCAAATAGTAATAGTAGTACAAATATCCTAGAAACTACAAAAACTATAACTGCTACTTCTAATGAGATAAAGAAGTCTGCAATCTGGCAGACTAATATACTTTGAGATGAGCCAATGAGCTGCTTCTGAGATCAAGTAATTATAGATTTCGATGTCAGTGTACAACAGAATCTTGCCACAATAAAGTGAAGAAACCATTAGTGAACCCTATATTTTCATGGGAAGCCGTATAACTATAATATGTACCGAAACTACACAATCAAACCTATACAAGAAAATAATGCAGATCTGGTCTTCATTTTCATATGCTTTATAGGGCCTTTTGGTCAAGTCTTTCATTCCAATTTAAGCATCGAATCAAGCTATGAAACCAATCACCTGTTTGGTCAAACTTGTTAACTGTTGGAAGAGGATGCTGACTCATAGATATTCGTATAGAATCTCCTCTTGAAAGCTGCTGCCTTTTCTTCCCATCAAATGAAACCCAGGCATTGCTTCTAGCATCCTCTGGAATCTGCTAACAATAAATTGTATGTTACTCAGTACCATATCCTAATCATAAAACCCGCAATAATTAAACCATTACTTAGCCTCTAAATTCCAAATCATATGAAAGAAATGACTCCCTAAATTTAGTTGTTTTTGTAACTGTGTGGTATTAACCATGTAGCTTTTTCCAATACATGTTTGAGAGACAGCAAAGTATAGCTAAGGAATGGAAACATTTGCAGGCATATAAGATGCATAATAAACAAACGTGTAATTGTGGAAACAAGAACAGCCAACGTGATATGTTTACTACATAGAGAATGATAACTTCACCTTTAATTCAAGTTGAGCAGAATCTGGAAGTATAACTGGTCTAAATGAGAGTGAATGTGGACAGATTGGAGTAAACAGCATGCATGGAACATTTGGATGGACCTGCAATTTCCATTTGTCATTAAGAAAGAAAACATCAACAAAAGCAGTTATTAATTTGGGACAACTTCACACTTACTGTCCAGATATCATGACATTGGGAGATAATAATAGAACTTAAGTTGTAATAAAGAAATTATATAAGGTGACTTGTACAATGTTTCAACGACTTTGTCGTTGGCACGGCAATTCCTCAAAAGCTGGCTTGTTTGGTAATCCATGAGTGGAATAAGAGTTTATTGTATGACATATTCTGAGTGACTTAACTATTTCTACAGATGTTTGTTATTTCACGTTTCTCATGATAGAAGGGATGTTAGAATAAGAAGCATAAAAACTTATATTTCTTTAAGGGATAACATAATGTGAGTATGGATTATATGAAATATCTTTTAGGGGAAGAAAAGAAGTAAAAGATTACTCTATTTAAACAAGTTCTTTATTTCACAAAATGGGGCAAACATAAAAGAGGGTGACAAAGATGGAGAACTATGTTCAGGAGCAGTTATCTGGAACTCAGTTAGCATTATTGACCACTGACATTTGCAAAGTAGTAGAGAAATGATTGCTAACTAGTGACTAAAATATCACTAGTATAAGCCTCCTCAGAACATAATAAAGAATCTCATCAAGTTATCTTGAGCTACCACATGTAGTTCAATGCGGTAAGAGTAGGAAGACACCAACAAAATGTTCAACAACTCTGCAGAAAGTGCAGGTGAGGAAGGCTTGAATAAACCATAATAGCTCAAATTTATAATCATTGCTTATCAAAGTATTCCAAGGCAAAGACAACTAGCCATTCCATCTAACTAATTCTTATTCAGTGATCGGTATAGGCTCTGGACAAATACAACTATTTGACAAGCTTACCATAGAACCTCCAGCAGCTGTAGAATAGGCAGTGCTTCCGGTAGGAGTGGCTATGATCACTCCATCACCTTGTACCTGAAAGATATAGCAATCATAATATATATATAAGGCACAACACTGCCTCAAAAAGCTGTTAAGAGGTGTTAAATTAGAATATTGACCACTCTTGTTATAGAATATAATATATGTTTACAAATTAGGAGTGCAGACAACAAATACATAGTCAAACTCACCTTTGTTATAAGTCTCTCATGTTCATAGCATTCAATCTTGGAAAGGTACGGATTTGAACCCCGATCAACAACAACTTCATTGAGAATATCAAATACTTTCCCTGGCACAGCTTTACCCTTACGGAAAATTTCACATCGGAGACGCATTCTGAGAGTGATGTATACACCATCTTGTTTGTTATTTCCGTGGATGACATGTCGTAGGTCCTGCTTGTAGTCTTCAAACTGAAAAAGGAAAATCAGAATAGAAGTCAAATAAATGGACAAAAAGATACTTGCATTTCTTTACAGTGAAATAAATGATGGGGTTGAAAAACATACACTGTGAGAAGCCAGAAAACCGAGGGAACCAAGGTTAAATGACACAACAGGGGGAACAGCACCTATAAATAGATTTGAAGCATGCAATATAACGCCATCTCCCCCTAAACATGCCACAAAATCTACTTTCTCGTGTAGATCACTGAATCAAAAGCATTAGATGTGTTACAAATTCATTTAATGAAGCAAAGGTTTTAAAGAAATAGGGAAAAGTAAAGTAATTGACATAATTCATAAACTCCAGTACCAGGCATCTTGAGTATAGAAGGTCTGTATGAATCCAAATCCGGGAATTCTAGCAAATATATCATGCACATCAGGTTCCACGAATACGTTCATTTTCTCTTGGTTATATAGAAAAGAAGCAACCTGAGGATTAGATAAAGAAACTCGGCTGATAATGAATTTAGACAAATTAATTACAAAATTCTGAATAAATACTCATATATAGTTTCTATAAGAATCACAAATGTACGAAGAGGTGTTGGAATACCAGTCAAAGTTCAGAGTTAAATTTGCCGGTTCCTGCATTGCCTAACATATTTGATTCCAAATATTATTTCATTTGTTACTGAAGGAAGAGACTATATTGTCTTTGTCTCTAGAGCATTTTTAGTAATGAAAAATATTTATCCAAGTATTTCCAACACAATGCTCTGCATAAAACCCATTCAATCCATCTTTTATAGTTTCCATCTACAATCCTATAAATGTCATGAACTTCATTCTTTTACTGTTGCAAAAAACCCAAGCCCCACATAGAATCATGATAAGATCTGAAATGAGTTTATTAAGAGTTAAGCCCAGTATAAAAACCTAATATGGTATCAGAATCTACCGATTCAGGCAGCCCAGCACCCACCATTTATATCCACACATTAATCCCAATAGTGTTGGGCATATGAGGGAGTGTACTGGAAAAAACCCAAGTCCCACATAGGATAAAGATAAGGCTTGAAATGAGCTTATAAAGAGTGGCATCTCTCACCTTACAGGCTGGCTTTATAAGGATGAGTTAGGTCTAATATGAAAATCTAATCTTTACAGGTTGATATTAAGCTCTCAGACTTCTTTTTTAGGACAAATCCTTAAAGGTTATGAAATGGGCAAACAAGATGCTACAGATTATAAATTAAAATTGCTTTGTAATGTTCTTTCGTAAAGATCATCAAAATATTTGATGTTGGGGATTAAAATAAAAAAATAATAATTTCTTGAATCATAAATAGCTCAAAGAATGATTTTAGATAAAGGGAATGGAGAACACTGTAATATAACTGTCTTTGTAGTGCTTATAAGGCTTGGGCAGTCCTCACTTTACAGGTCAATTTTTCTTTTTTGAAAAATCGGTATCCGGCCCAATGACCGATTAATCAGAGGGGTTCAATCCCACCGTCCAATTGCGGGGGGGATTTAAAGCCACAGCAAAGCTTTATATGGACTATCCCCAGGTCTTGAACAGTCAAGCTCAAGGACAATTTTATAACTAGCTCAAGGACATAACTGCTTTTCCTAGTTTTCCGGCAGAATTTCAGTGACAGTTCCATTAGCTCCCATTAATTTCAATGCATGTTGGGAATAAAATGAGGAACATGCATTTGCAAGCATAAAACATCACAACTTTTATTTTTTAAGGAAAAACTTTACAGCATTAACATAAGGTTAATAGAAACTTCAGTTTATATGAACCTTATGTTAATGCTGTAAAGTTTTTCCTTTAAAAAAAAAAGTTGTGATGTTTTACGCTTGCAAATGCCTGTTCCTCACTTTAATCCCAACATGCATTGAAATTAATGGGAACTAATGGAACTTTCACGGAAATTCTGCCGGAAAACTAGGAAAAACAGTTATGTCCTTGAGCTAGTTACAAAATTGTCCTTCTGTTTAAAATAAATTTAATAGAGACTAAGGGTGTTTTAGTAAAATACAAGTGGGTGTAGCTTGCTAATTTACAACTTAGTGTTTTTAGGTGGGTGTAAATTAGCAGCCCCCTATATATATATATATATATATATATAATGTTGATCAGAGATATAATAACAAAGCAGAAATAAGTTGCATGGAAAGTAGTGCCAAAGCTCAAAATTTGTTGTTTAATCCTTTTTGAAATTTTCTATTTAGCGTCTTCATAGAGCAACTATCACCCACCCTAAGCCTCTCCACCTCGCCACCATACCAAAACATATCCCTCCATGTAACAAAATATAATTGTTTTGCTAAACATTAATGTTAAAAACTTTTAATAACTTGGGTACTGATAGGAGTCTAAAAAACATTACCTCTTTAGCTTCTTCCATGAGGTGCTCCCCGGGCTTTTTCAACAATAACACAGTCTTTGGGGTAGATTTCCACATTAGCATTTGTTGCTGAGTGCTAGGATGCGTGAACGCCAAAGAAGATTCGGTCACCTTCTCTCTCACACAACAAAATCCATCTGTCCGTACTAGGAACATCTCTGCTTTTTTTCTTGACTGCAGCCTTACAACTCCAGTTGAAGATGCACACATGTCTCCTGCAGTGAATCTCAAGTCTTCCCTCACCTTATCGTCATCGGTTAAAATCCTTTGAGAGTTAGTTGCATTATCAGTATCATTGACATCAGTCATGCGATACATTTCTCTTTCACTAAAAGCATTAACTGTTGTCCTAACAGAACCGGAAGAATTCATATTCGCTAACTTCCATTTGTTACCAACGGCAATCTGAGCAGACCCATAGGAACTTTCTGCTGGGCCCGCAATTTTAGGTTCAGGATTATGACCACTGTTGATAATCACTTGCCCCTGCAGTCTTCTATTATGGATGCTCCTTGAATCTTGCAAGCATCCCAACCTTTTGACCTGATTACTGGAACAAGAGGGTTTTGAACTCTTTTTACTTCCTAAAAATCTGGACATCTCTTTTTTGGAAAAGGCATCCTGAGGTGGAACTTGAGCGTCTAAAGGGTTGGTTTTGCTGGAGAAAGTAGGAAAATATCTTTCCCCAACATCAGCAGTATCTTGTGATGAAGCCTTATCATTGGGAATAATTCCACTTAAGGCCCCATTACGTTGTGTTTTTTCATTGTTCTTATTTGGAGAGGTACATTCAAATGAGTCAACAAAACTATGTATTGCACCTAAACCCTCTTTCAACAATGCAGTATCTTTTTCAAGGGAGGATCTCTCAGCAGGCTTTAAGTCCTGCAGATTCCCAGACCCATTTGTATAATCTGATAATATGTCATTGGAAATAACTGCTTGATTAGAAACATACTGCAATGCAGACGATGCAGAGTGAGCCATGTATTCCCTCCATCTGGAAACCATGGCAGACGTTCTCCAAACTCCTTCTTTGCTGTGCAGATAGATTGGCCTTCTGCTGTTATCTGAAACAAGAGATGCAAACCTCTCAACCTGTTCCATTTTAGGCGCAGTCCCAACTTCAACTGGAATTTTGACCAATTCAATACTTGCAGATGAAATAGCATCATTAAGAGCAGCTTGGTAGAAATTATCTTTTACAGTCTCTTCTCTAAGATCCACAATAGTTTTATATCCTCTATCCAGAAGCCACTTGAGGCCTTCTTCTGTTACCTGCCCACCTGTCCAAAAATCAACTTCCGATTCATTGGACAGTGAGTCCTCTTTGGAACATGACAAATATACTGGACTCCAGTTTGCAAATAGGGTAGGACACGGATCCTCTTCTGTGCGAAGAAAACCGGAATCATAGCATACATTCTTCAATCTCTGAACTTTCCTCCACACATCCAAACTTCGATCATCACCAGGAATTAAATAGTTCTCAAGAGCAACATGCAAGCTCTCGCAACACCTTTTCATCTCGCCTCTGAAAACAGCGAGTGGAGGGAGGCTTTCCTCCACCAAGCCAACCCCAGAAGCACGGGAGGGGGACATAACGGAAAATCTTCCGGCAAGAACATCCTCCCTCCCATTTTTTACAAGAGCAACCATACATCCAAGTACAGAAACAATTTTATCTTCTAAAAGAGGTTTCTCGTGGGATGGAACATCTTCTGAAACACTACATTCACCAGTAAAAGGGTTACATAAAGCATCCATTAATGCAGAATGAAGGGTCTCAGAATTTCTAAAAATCCTACAATATGCTTCCACTTCAGCAATATCACCTGGAACTGGACCAATCCAAGGTAACCGCGATGCATCATGAGATTCAATGGACTTCAAGCTCTACAAACAAAAGCATTAAAAAAAAGTATTCGACTTATATGAGATTGTTTGTTACGGATTTAATAAAAAAGTGATTTTTATACTTAATAATAAAAAGAAAAAACTGTAACAAACAGACTGAAATGTATAATTTTGGTGATTTTGACAAGAATTGGGTTCATCCAATCCAATCAAACAGTAATAATGATTGAATTGAGGGAAAGCTTAATTACCTGAGAATCCAAAGCGAAATGAAAGGAAGAAGAAGCAGCGGTAACGAGGTGTGTAGTTCTTTGGAGAGTGAGCTGAGGCTTCTTCAACCGGAGGAGGATTGTGGAATTGTCGGAGAATGCCACGTGGCAAGCGCAGAAACTATTACATGCCAACATCGGTGGGTGGGACTCGAACCAAATCTTCTACTTGTTCGTTTCTTTGATTTTGGATTTTGATGCTATTCTTGTGATGTGATCATGTACTTGTTGTCTTGTTGTTAGTAACGTCACTTTTTGTTTTTTATTTTTTCAAACCAAAACCAAAAATACAAACAAATATTTATCATCATATCATATGATGACTACTAAAAGATTGTTTGTGAAAAAACAATCAGTTAATTATGATAAGTGTAAAATATAGATCGAATGATAGATCGATCACAAGACATTTGATATATGTTGGAACGCGCTAAGACACATGTCTTGTTAAAATGGTTAATAAATGTTATCGTCAACACTTATCTTTCAAAATGCATCTTAGCATTTAACTATTTACAAAATCTTTGTATTAGTCTCAGTTATTCGTGCTAAGCGATATCAGTCTAGTTATTAGACTATTTAAGAATCACCAAAGAAAGTATGTATGTAAACACTAACAACTCATGTTTCTATTCTAATATGCATCTTAGCCTCTTAGGATCCAAGCATTTGCCTAATATTAACGTCGAAGGTACATCATTGGTAAACTTGTCCTAAAATCTCACATGCTCAATACATGACAACATGGTGTGGCCACACCAACAAGGATGTTTTCAGCTTCGTGTCGTAAAACCGCACAAATATAAATAATAATGTCAGTCCATTCGTGTTAGGCTTCAAGCTCTGATCATGTATGTTCTACTTTTGTAGACCATGACATGACCAATGGAGTTTTGCAATGAGTCATGGCTGCTATAATGGTTTGCAATGAAAGCCTAAGCAAATGACTGTATTTTTCTTTATAAATAACCAAATAGAGCATTTTATACTAAGAATAGATCAAAACCAACTTCCCATGCGACTTTGTTGACGTTTTTAAATATATAAGAAAAAAGATTTTAAAAAGTTACATTAACAGAAAGTATTAAGACAAAGTGCTGCATTGACATGAATCAATCACTAACCAACACTGCAAGCTAGCAATAGCCGATAGGTGGTTAGGGAGTCAGGTGGATTATCTGCTAAGGAAATCATAACAAAAACTTAACTGTCACCTAATGTCACAACTCACAAGCACAAACAAAGGATGACGAGAAACGCATAAAGGAAGCAACGAGTTTGTTTATGTGAAATGACAATAGGTTGAAGGAGGCCTTGAGATCGATAGGCATAATTTTTATTGGTTATCATGAAATTTGGCAGCTGGGCTAATGAAAAAGGAAATTTGGCAAATTTGAACCTTATAATCCATATTACAGGTGAATGTTCCAGTAAAAAAGAAAAATCATACTCGTACAATTAAATAACGCTATATCTAATGGTTGTGATAGATGGTGCCGCCATCCATAGAGAAGCAGCATTAAGACCGTTAATCGTCTGCCAATGCCACTATCACTAATAACAACTAACAAATCTACTTATCTATACCTAAATCTCGACTAACATTCAAAGGATATTTAATTACAAAATAGTAACAATAAACAGGAAACAATTTGACAGACAAAATAGAGGGGATGAGTAAATTACTATTAAAAAAACCATGACAGACATCCTACTGTGAACATCCCACTCTTGTTAATTAGCTTGACTGTTCAAGGCCTGGGGGAGATGTTGGCTGAAGATTTGATTTGGTGGGAAGACCAGAAGACTGTTTTTGGGACCTGGGCCTTTCTTCTCCCTGCAAAGGAACAAGCTTCTCGGGACCACAATTTGCTCCTTCCAACTCAAGTTCTGGTTTTCTCTTCGCCTTCTTTGTTAAGACCCCATCAGCAACACGGACATCGTCCATGGAACTGCTTGAACTTCCCTTTGCTTTTTCTTGTTTTACACCATTCGTGGGACTGGGGACCCGGACAGCTGTGCTCGTATTAGATACAGACTTGTTCGTTGAAGTAGAAGCAGTGGTAGATTCTGGAGCTAGTTTCTCTTGTTGGTTCTGCTGTGATGAAACTGAGCCAGAATCAAGTTGAACGCTATCCTCTTGCCTTGATGCCAACAACTTCTTCCTCTTAATTTTTTCCTGATCCTAGCAACACAAGTAAACCAATGAGATCAACTAAAAAAAAAATTTGTCCTGACAAATACCAGATTCTGGTTATCACCCAGGCATAAAAAGAATCAAATGGTATTTTTTTTCCATTGCTAATTAGGTTATTTAGGTTTTTCAATGTCTTCACACTATCTTATCGACAAAACATATTACTAAAATAAAATTTCTACGTTAAAATCAAGATAATTTAACTCCTTTGTAATAATACATGTTGTTCTGCACAAAGTAGAGTTTGTGAAGCAAGACTAAAAATGAAATCAACAATGTGGCGCCATGGAGGAAGCGTCAATATAACTTTCCCAAACAGAGGGGAAGGTCTAACTAAAACCTTCTTTTCCCATCCAAACATTCCCCAATAGGTATGATCTTATGATCCAAGTATCAACCCTACAATCTACTAACTATACTTGGACCGTCATTTGATTTTGGGTAAGATCTACTACCTTGAATATCATTCCAAGCATGTGTAGTTTCCAACGAGCCAGTGCCATATTTAAAAAATTTAAGAGCAGGGGAAGGTTTTTTCCATCAGAAGAAAGAAGGTAAGCTTCGCACAATTGTTCATTAATACTATTAAAAATCCTTATTCACTGCAAAAGGCGTACCTTATTTTTTGAGTGTGATGCTCTGCGCCTCTCTTTTGCCCTGCAAATTCCCCGTTTGATCCCATGGTTGTCCATGTAACCAGTTGGCCATAATTCTGCAAGCTGGTAATGACAGGGAATTGGAAAGGCTAAAAAATATAAATATATGTTTATAGAATGCAAACAGATTAACTTAGACATAACACAAACTACACATTCAGTACAGACATGCGCATGCATACTATCAAGTGATAAGTAGCATGAATGTTCATTGAACAAGAGAATTATCCATTGGAAGGAATAGAATTGACACTTCGGGGAAATTCCAGTGGTGAGTACTTCTTACACCAATAAATTCTCAAAACAAATTGTGAACCATTTTGCTTTCAGAAGGGGTAGGAGGGGTTTTATAAGTAATAATAGTCAAATAAATTCTTTTATGTGGAAACAATACGTAAGTTTAGCTTATATGAGAAGGCATTAAGAAAACAAATAAACTTTTTTTTGGCAAAGGAAAAAAAAAATAAAAACTTACTGAAAGCAAGTGAAGAATTCAAAAAACCAAGTTTATTAACTTTTTGCCTCAGCCAGAAGACACAAGATGAGCAACCAAATAGAATTTCTAGATCAATAGGATTTAGAAAATTTGAATTACCTCGGCATACAACTTTCTGATTTGTGGACCTGCATTTTCATCCAAGCCCTACAGCCATTGCAAACATGGTTCAATAATTTTTATCGCACACAACAGAAATTTCACAATAAGTATCTGTAGCTCTAAACGTACATCAACAAAAATGTCATAGAGATCACAAATCTTCTCTTCCAATGCAGCGTCCATACTAAAATTCCTTTTAGTTATTGGTTTTCCGTCAGGACCAAATTCTTGAACATCACCTGATGCTCCCGCTTTCTGCTGTTGCTGATGTTCCAAAAAAACACCATACATCCCAGGTTAAATAACCAACACATCCCTTAAGCAAAAATATTTCTGAAAAACTGTTATTAAACAGTGGAAACATTAAAATATGTAGGAAATGTGATTGAGTATTATAATTACAAGAAGCAATGAAAGTGATTCATCAGTAAGCTTTCCATATTTAGTGTTTGCACTGCAAACACAATTGCATTGGACCCATTAAAAGAAGCGCCCAATAGAAAGAATGACAGAAAACATAGAGCGTGATTGTACTAGCTTATCTTGAGGAAATAATCACTTTCTTTTCCCTGCTTCCTAAACGAGGTTTACTATTTCCCCTAAAAAGCACTTAGCCAAACATAGTATGAATTATCATTATGATGGGAAGAACAAAATCAATAATGAAGAACCAACAAAACTAAACAAAGATGGAAAACGTGAGTGTATCATAGGATGCTGGCTGATATGATACAACAACCAATTTATATGTGCTATCTCATGCAGTGACTTTGGAGGCATTATGAGCTCATCAGAATTGAACATGAACTAAAAGAAAGTGTGTTGTATGTCTACCAATCTATAATAGGAAATGATCTAACAAGAGCAGCTAAAATAAACCTTGGACTCCAAAGTTGGGGCCTGCATCTTAATCATATCAACAACTTCCTTTTTTATCCGTTGAAACCTATCATCATCATCCTGCTTTGCTGACAGACCCATACTGATCATTATTTTTAAGTTTCTCTGCCATAGGAAAACGTTGTATGAGAAAATAAGTAGTTTTAGGAATTAAGGGAACCTAAATATACCAAACATGCAATCAATAGAAACAATGAATAACGGTTAGAGAAACTACTCAAGATAACCATGGTAAATTACAGGCAGGGTTTTTATTCCTCAAAAAATACCATTTTTATAATAATGTCATAATCATGGCCTCATAGCCACATCATATTGAAGTGCTCAAACAGAAGAAAAATTTAAGCATGCATTTGATTATGTCAAGAATGTATTACTGAAAGAATAACTCCACTATTCAAGTCATATTCTAACAATAAAATCACTCAATACACAATATAAACTAAGAATGCAAGTGGTTAGCTCAAGAATGTTCTACTCAAATCATATCTCCATTATTCTAAAATCATATTATAACAATTAAACTAAAAAAAATTATACATATTGCAGCAACACTGAGCAGGGGATTTCAGAGAAAAACAAGCATACTCAAGTCTCAACACCAATAACTTTTGGACTGAAACAGTATATGTCGGCTCAACACCAATAACTTTTGGACTGAAATAGTATATGTCGGCTGGAAGAGGGGCAGGGGGAGACTAAAGTTGGAATCGGACATAACCAAGACTGAAGGGTTATTTGTGTATATTTAAGAGCTGCAATACCTTTAATGTTCTGAGTTGCATCAAGTGCCCAAGAATACTCATAAGACGGTTAATTAACTCTTTTGATACTTTCCCATGGCTTGCCTGTTGCCACAAAAACATACAGTTAATATTATAAAGTTCAAATCCCTTGATCAAAAAATATATATAAATCTTATATATATATATATATATATATATATATATATATATATATATATATATATATATTTATATAA
>Ga0228711_1006798_pt1 | contig 16819 bp, 4 predicted proteins | sample MedpolnodulmetaG_2_FD_177996 | JGI IMG/M metagenome (GOLD analysis project Ga0228711, IMG submission 177996) | Root nodule microbial communities from Medicago polymorpha collected in Santa Monica, California, United States - brown nodules | ecosystem: Host-associated > Plants > Roots > Nodule...
TCTTATTCATAAGTACACATTGATATTCCATTTTGCACACTAGGTTAGTTTGTTGGTATGCTATGTCCGCATATTTCATGTAGTTGTATTTGTTATTGATTTCTCTTATAATTCTAAATTTGGTGTTTCGTTTGATTGAGAAGGAACCAAACAAATGATGAATGGTATTAATTTCAATGGGGCTAAAGCAATATTTTTTTCTAAGGAATGAGGCTAAATCAATTAGCCGTGTATTAAGCATTTAAAGGAATTAGGGTGGTATGAAATTTTATATGTACTATTTATTTAACATCAACTTTTTTTCTATGATATAATATATCCTATATGTCATACCCCAATTTTTGACCTAAGATGTCACTGACACGTGCCGTTTGACTCTACATTCATACGCCATTCATCTCTGATTTTCGGTGAAAAATTCGGCAGAGAGGTATTTTAAAATACCTCATTTTGGTTCTGAGTCGGGCCCTCTTCTCTCAATTTTTCATTTTTTATTTAATTTAATTTCTTTTAATCAACTGACTTTACATTCATTTTTTTTATATATATACTTTTTTAATCTTTATCTTTTATCATTTTTTACATTTTTTATTTTTTTATCTTTTATCTTTTATCATTTGGAGTTTTTTTTTATTTATCTGTTTAATTCCAGCCCAACACAGGCTGTCCACAGGCTGTCATGCACCACTCTCCATCCCAATCCTTTATTCTGCTCCCCTCCAACAAAACCTAATCCCATTTACCTCAGACCCTTGGCGGCCAAGACTCCTCTCTATAAATAAACCTGCAAAAGACAAAGAAGACAGCAAAAAGAAGAACAAAGACACTAACAACACAACACAACCGTGATAACCATTCCACAATTCATCAACAATAAAACCGGTAAATCTCATAAATCACAACAGAATCTCAAACGCACAGCAGAGACAAATCACCACGGACACAACCGTTTCGTACACACACGAAACTAAACCCCTCGTCATCAAAACCAAACATCCAAGCACAGAACCAGAGTCACAACCGGCCTCAAGTTTCAAACATTTGAATCGGAATCCAAAAAAAAAATCAGAAAGTATAAATTTCTTTCCTCCTTTTCTTAGATCTGGGCGTTTTAGTAAAGATTTTGGAAGTTTTAAGCCCAGAAGTGAATAGAGAAGAGGGAATAGAAGAATAAGCACGAAAAAAATATAAAAAAAAAAAAGCGTTTGGTGCGGTGCCGCCGTCAACGACGGCTGACCGCCGTGTCGGAGCTCGCCTCCGACCACTTCTCGTCGGAGAAGAAGACGAAGAAGAGAGGAGAGAGAACAGAGAGTTTGAGAGCATAGGGGAGGAAGAGAGAGAAAGGTGTTAGGAAAATGAAAGAAAATTGGGTTACAGCCCTTATATACTCCCTCCTGAACCGACCCGGTTTAAGCCCAACCCGTTCCCTAAACCAGCCCAACGCGCGACCCCTGTCCTTCTTCTTCCCTTTTATTTTCTGCACCCCCCATAATACTGCTACACCCCCTTTTTTTTGCATTCATTCATTTTTGTTCCTTTTCTTCTCTATTTTTTATCGTATTCATCTTCTTTCATGCATTTTTATTTTTTATCACACTTTATTTTACAACATCTCATATTTGTTTAGTTCTGTTTTTTTGCATTTTTATTTTAATTTTAGGCTTTCTTAATTATTAATTTGTATATTAGGCTTGAATGTAAATAATTCATGCATTTTAGTTTAATTTTATAGCAAGATATTAGAACGTAAACTAGGTTTCATGTAAATAATTATCTATCTCCGTCATTTATTTTTATCGCAGACCATAGCATGTATCATAGGTTTTTATGTAATAGTCGTAGATGCATGTGTGCGTGTGTGGGTGTATGCCTTACCTTTTATGCTCTATAGCTTAGGATAATGGTCTTTGTGGTGATCCAACGTCGCCACAAAGTACCTACGCTTTATTTTCTTGCTCCGATAGTTAACTTTAGTTTAATTATTACTAAAAAAAACAAAAAAAAACATGCTAATAACAAAAATCACAAAAAAACATTTTCTTATCAAACCTTGATCCAAGATCAGGTGATCCTTTACTTTTTAGTTTATTTTCTTAATCAAACATTAATCGATTTAATTTCGTTTCAAGTAATTTTCTTCAATATAAAAAAACACAAACCAACTTATTTGCCACTTGGCTTTTCATTTTTAAACCATTTTTAAAACTAATAAAAAAACACAAAAACAAATCAAACGTCAATTTCAACCCCGAACTACGAGGTTTTGATCTCTCACGGGTACGTAGGCAAAGGACATTCGTTCTTCCAAATCAATAAAAAATGTAGATAAATAGGTCTCTTTTTTCCTTTATCACTTCAAGCTCTTTTTTTCCTTTTTATCATTTTAAACTCCATTTTTTTGAACAAGCAAGTTGATAGCACAATTAATTAAACAAAACCAAGAGGTTCCCGTAGAGTACCACGGACATAAAGGGTGCTAATACCTTCCCTTTGTGTAACTAACCCCCGAACCCAAAATCTTTTCAAAGGGGTGTTTCGAACTTTTTTCCCCTTTTTCTCTTAAAATTAAATGTTCGGTCATGAAATAAATTAGCGAGTCAAACGCTAATCAATAGCCTTAACCTCCAAAAAATGACGCGACACTATATATTATGGTGAATATGACCCGTGCGATGCACGGGTCAATGGTCTAGTGAATATTTAAAAATATAGAGATTTTACTATTGGAGGAAGGAACTTTCCTTTTAATATGAGACGGGGGGGTATGACATGTTAGAACAATTAACATGTTCACTTGGAGTCCAATTGGACGTTTAATGACCATATCAGCATTGTGATGTGGTCTACTAACAAGGCTTCACAAAAACACTACACTTGAGACCGTGTTACAAGAAATTTTTAGTTGTTAGGACTTTCATAGGATTTTCAGTAGTACAATTAACAAACAGTCACCAAAATACACAATGTTTAATCATGCGCATTAATTCTTAGAGTGGTAGCATATAAGAAAGTTGATGATCAATTTAAAGTATTCATATTTTTAGAGACTTGAGATCACCTCACAAAGTTCATGATCATTATAAAGGGTCACTTGTATTGTAATTTGATAAAGAGCTCAATGCGATATAGTATACTGATAAGTCAATAATAAGTAGTTTTTAAGTGGTTATTTTCGTAGAATTTAGTTTGTTTAGGTTTCTCTTTGTAATTATTTTACTGCAATTTGTTTGTTTTTATTTCAGGATTTCAAGTGATGGAGAATCAAGTCTTAAAGCAAAAGAAGGGGTCTAAAAGCATGACTGAGGCATGGAGCATAAAGATGCATGATTTGAAGCCTGCTTGAGAGGAGAAAGATGGGAATTTCTATCCATTCTATCGTGCACGGTCGTGCCTACAAACGCCCTAACCATGCACCCCCTTTAAAGCAATTGTGCGAAATTAATTGTGCAAATGTCGAACCATTGGAATGGACTGTGCCAAGCTGAGTACGGCCGTGCGCGATCCCATGAAGCCCATTTGCTGCTTTTGCTATTTCACCAGGCATGGTCATGTACCTAGGAGGCATGACTGTGCGCGCTACTTGGGTAGATTTAGTACGGTTTTATGTTTGGTTTGCTGCAAATTTATGTGCCGATTTAGTGCAAATTTATGCTCCGATTTATTGCAATTTTATGTTGTTCCTTTAGCTATAAATAGAGGAGCCGTCAGACTTGTATAATTCATCTTTGAATCTTGGGAATTCTTTGTGACAATTGTTTCTTTGAATCAAAGTTCTTTATTTTTCTTGTTCTTTATAATTCTTGTTCTTTGCAATTCCGCACTTTTATTTTCAGCCGTTTACTTTCATGTTCTTCTTCTTCATCTCCTTAATCTCTTTGTCTACGTTGAACATGAGTGAGTAAATTTCTTTGCCTTGGGATTGTTGGATGAGTCTAATGACCTAATCCTATCAAACCAAGCCTAGCACCCTAATTTTATGTAAATCTATTTTCTAATCTAGTCTCACCGTTCTTAATTCATATTTCAAATACTAATCGAAGTATCGAAAGAAGAAGGTTAGTGTTTGACATGTGAGATTAGACAAGACAAGGTTTACGAAACATGAGAATAGTCTAGTAAACCTTGAGACCTTTAAAGTTTCGTTCTTAATGGGTTTCAATAGCAATCAACCATGAGAATAGGCGTGATTGTTATTGAAACACACTCATTGACTCCGAGAGGAACCTTGATATGCATTAGAGAAACTTGTCTTTAGAAACAGATTTAACATAAGATTAACATATAGGTTTGGATTGTAAATGATTTGTCATTACGATGAACCAATAATCCCGAGGTGCTTTTTATTATTTTTCAAACCAAATTTGCTAAACTTCTAAAACTGAACTTTTTCAGCTAATCAAAATTGAAAAGTAAATCGATAATTACAACAACTCCTTGTGGAGCAATATTTTTACTACTTCGATAAAACCGTGCACTTGCGGATTTAACACATCATATATTATGACATATTTTGCTTAGAAATGTCACGAGTGCACACTTGTTAAATGTTCAAGGGAACCAATTTTATTTTTTTTTACCAATAATAAATTGATTCAAGTGGAAAGAGATTTGTTCCCTTAAATATATAATCCGATGTTCGATCCATGGCTTTTGCACATCGAAAAAATTGAGTTGGAAGGAAACAAATGTCATGTGAAAAACAGTAAAAAACTTTGTACCTTATAACATGATAAATGAAACAATTTACTTCGATGGTATGATGTGGTAATTAATGGCCAGTTAGATCATGTATAAAATTGTAATTGTGTGGGATGTTTAATCTTCATGGTGTTTAGCATTTTCCTTTGCTAAACTCTATTTACCTTGCTCTTTTTCTCGTCCATGATGGATATATGTGTTGAAACAATGCACTTTAGAGAGAAGGCCCATGCCATTGTCAACAAAAGAAATCAGACCCATTTATAGGTTAATACACGTTTTGTTGCGTCAAAAAAAATCTACACGTTTTGTTGCGTCAAAAAAAATCTACACATTTTGATTGGTCAAAAAAAATTACACGTTTTGTTTATATCGTTATGTTTGACCAAATATTTTAGGACTACAGCAGTAAAATATCTTTTCCCTAAAAAAAAAAGTAAAATATCAGCCGTTTGCCCATTTGCTCTAATCAATTATAACAGAGAAAAATTGCAACACCATAATAAGTATCATTATTTCAGAGACTTTTTATAATTAATAATTAATTTTTTTTATAAGTATTGAAAGTTACAAATATTTGGAAGAATATATATGTACACGATGGTGCAAAATAAAATTATGCAAAAATTTTCGCTTTAGAAATTAAATCAAAGTCGCATCTGTGGACAAAATGAACGATTTGTGAAAATGATTTTTGTTTCAAAGTTTATATTTTTGCTTTTTTCTACTTTTTTTTTTTGAGGAAATTTTTGCTTTTTTCTAGTTATTAATAAACTTTGGTTAAAAACGAATCATTTTTTCTATTTCCCGGTTAAACTTCGAATTAGTAGGATTCAATCTCCTAAAACTTAGAGGGTTAAGACAATAAAAAAGAAGGAAAAAAAACTAATTTAACAATGTAAAAATATCTTGTGCATCAAAACGTAAATTCTTACAAGAATTATAGCTGATCATATATAGATGAAAACAATCACAGCTGAATATACGGTAACTATAATTCATAACTGGAGCTGCATATCAGTTGTCCCAAATGATGTGGGGTACAGGCTGCACACATTACATATCCATGTTTAATTTCTGTAATATTATGAACCATATGAATCAAAGTTTCTAATTATTTAATAAATATCAATTAATTTGTTCTCATGATCAGAATTTACTTTTACATAAATCTTACTTTATTCTATGACAAAGCTCTAGAGCACATCAATATTCCATAGATGTGCAAAGGAATCCCCTAAGATTACCCATTTATTTGGTTACAGATACATGTATCAAATTTTACAGCAAGAATCACAAATTGTAAACAAGACAAATAAAAATCAATAAAAAGAGGAGTTAAAAACAAGTAATTATTTAAGGACAAAAGACAACATCATAAGTTGTTCCTCCCATACAAGAGAATGTGCTGGTTGCATCATCTTTAGGGTAACTATAAGCATAAGGGCACCTATCCTTAAAGAACTTAGAAAAAGTAGTTGGACCACACGTGGCAGAGGCATTGGTAGCTGCAGATCTAGCAGAATCAGAGTTGCAACAATATTCAGTTGTATCAAACGTAGTACAAGGATTGTTACATCCACCTGGTACCTTAAGTTGAGTAGGACATTCTCCGTTAATATCGGCGGTACAATTAACGGTACCACAAGAATTTAAAGACGGTTTTAACAGAATTGGAATATTGAAACCTTGTACAAGCGACACATCGTAGAAATCAAGGTCATTATACATGTTCAAAGCAAATTCCATGATTGTGTTTGGTGGTGTACCTATTGTTTTACACTCTAGTGTCCCGTTACAATCACCGGTTTGACACTTTCCGAGACCTGAATTGTCGAAAGTGCAATTGGTTCGACCCCAGATTCTTGCGTTGCTTGTACCGTTGGTTATGTTCATGTTCCATGATTCACCGGTGTTAAGTTTCATGCCACCGCCGGGGAAGGCTGCGGCCCATACGGTGTAGTTGCATTTGTTTGTGATGTTGAATCTTCCTGCTTGTGCTGCAGCCATGGATGTTATGGCTATGAGAAGGAAGATTGAGGGGTTTGTTTTCATGATGATGGCCATTTTTGTGTTTGATGGAAAATGAATGAGAGGTAGGTTTTATAAATAATTATTACTATTTGATTTGATTCGTTCAACATTTGGATATGTTGAAAGAAGAAAAATGTGGTATGTTTTGGAAAATTCATATGTATAATTTATGAAATAGCAGACAAGTCAAGTATTTAGAATTAAAATAAGTTATTGATAACTAACATTTGTTGAAAACTTTAATAATATAATAATGTATGGTAGCTTAGCAAAATAGGTCACGTTAATTAAACGAGGTTTTGAGCCGTGATTGTGGAAAAGCTGGTTAACTGTGGTCAAAATATCCTTGCTCAATCCCTTTGGTTAATCTTCCTACCTTCAAAGTTCAACGTTATTTATTTACACTATTGGATCGTTTGTGTGTTTGCTTTTTAAAAAAAATTTAACGCGTGTAAATCATTAACGATATTCAAAACACTCTCTATTAATAATGTATTTTTTTATATATATTGTTGAGGATAAGTTGATGTAGCTAACTATACTGTTGCAAAAGAGGAAGAGAACGGGGAAAATTATATGGCTTCACCAGAAAAAAAAGATGACAATTAATAGATAATTTATGACTTTTCCTCCGACGATATATTCAACCCAGTTGAAACCAGAAATATGCAAATAATTAAGAAATAGGAGGAGCAACAAAACGAGTTTTAACGTGTAATTGTTGTCCAACATGAAAAAAATATTTTAAAATGACCACTATTAATAGATAATTTATGACTGTACCCAACCATATGTATCTCATCTCATATATCAAAACCCTTTTATGTATCTAAAATTAATTATGAAAAACTTCTTGCAACGTCTTAAATTATAAATGAATTTTTATTAGCAAAAAATAAATGAATCATATTAGCAAAAAAAAAGGATCAGATTTTGACATTTATCATTTTCTTAACGAAAAAATGAAGTGGATGCATGCATGCGGTAAAATAACGAAAAAAACTTAAAGTCAAAAGTCACATTTGAATTTTCTGTAGAGGGCTAAAAGTTGAAAAATGAATGCTCGAAACTTGAATAAAGTAGAAGTCAATTGTGTAGAACATGGCAGAAAGTCTTGAATTATAGGTACCTGATTTGGCAAAAAATCAGATTGGACCGAACAACTTATCTTGTAATTTGATTTATAAACTGTAGTTATGAGATCAAACAAAATAGATAAAAAGAGATTTGACAAAAACAAGAATCCGTGTGTCTTATGGGACAAATTTTTGTTGAGAGTACATACTATTAAAAATATTTTTATTTTATTTTTCAACATAAAAATATTATCTTTTTATGAGGAATGCTAACAACACACACTTTTCAACACACTTCCTTTAATTGGTTAAAATTCACATGGGTCCTACCAAATCATGTGGGTCCCATATACATTTGGTGGGTCCCATGTGAATATTAACCAATCAAAGAGAGTGTGTTGATAAGTGTGTGTTAGAATGTGTATTGCTACCATTTATCATCTTTTTATATCTCTTCAATACATTTGTGTATTGTATTTTTCTATGATATCATGTCTCGCTTTGTGCGGTATTTTTCTAGGAGCAACAACTTTCATATTTTAAATCTTCAGAGTTATGTTTCTTTGCGACTAAAAATGATTTTAAGTTTCTTTCATCATCATCCTGATCTTTTGATACTAAAGTTGGTGAATATTAACAAAACTGTGAATATTTATAGAGACTAAAAACTTAATTAACCCTATTATTTATTCCTTTGAGGTTTTGTAACTTTTTTTTTCCCTTCTGAATGGCGATGTTTCATAGCTTTTTTGTTGATCAAAAGGGGTTTAAACAACTCCACTCAAAAACAGCAAAAAAAGAAGAAAAAAAAGGCTAAAAAACCCTAAGATATAGAGTACCAACTCTATCGAGAGTTAAAATCCTATCTATTTGTTTACCTTCTTTATTTGTTTTATAATTATTATATAAATATTTAATTAATGTCTTAATTTTATTTTTATTTATCTTAGTTACACCCTATGAACTTCTGGTTACACCCGTTTTAGACAAAAAAAATACCCCTGATGGGTTATTTGCGGTGAGGCCTACGTTACCCTCTCATTATATCAACCAATCAAAATATAATATATATATATATATAGGTAACATTAAATGTTAAATAAATGAGACAATTTTTTTCTAAAAATAAAAGAGTTAATCTTAATCATAAGGTAACTTTTAATACTTTTAATTTTTATTTAATTATGTTAAGGTGTTCAATCTTAATTAATTTACACTACAAAACTTATAACAAATAAAATTTTACATCAAATTTCTTTCATCTCGATGTCCTTAAATTCATCACTTACATTCATAAAATTTCTTCCATTCCAGAACCTCGAACTTGAGAACAAAAACATCTCCTTCATTCAAATTTCTTCTTCTTTATTCTTCCCTATTGATCAATTCTTGTTTCTTTTTCATTCTTCTTTCCATTTTGATTGTTCAATTTTGTCGTTCCAAACTGCCGCAATTTCCAATTATAGTGAGAATTGTCGTTGTTTCTAGAACCGCGTCAGGTATCGTGACTTGATTTGTTTTATTTACGCAACCAACTTAATGAAATATGCTAACACACATAGACCTGTTGCACTATCAGCCAAAGCCTTTGAGTCCAAACAAAAGAACAAAAGCCTCATGACATAACCATTTCAGTAGTAACCAAAAAAAACATGCTAACAAACTCCCACAACATCACAGCGGCAACACCTGTTAGCAGTCCTCAAAGTACATCACATGACTTACTCAATTGTTATAATTAACTACCTCACAACCAAGAAAAATCAAATCAAAAAGAAAAATCAAGTCACCATACCTGACATGGTTCTGGAAATAACGACAATTCTCACGATATTTGGAATCAAACAAACGACGACGATTCTCACGAAAATTGAAAACTGCGGCAGTTTGAAACGACAAAATTAAACAATCAAAATGGGAAGAAGAAATTCTATGAATGTAACCAATAAATTTAAGGACATTCAGATGAAAGAAATTTGATGTGAAATTTTAATAGTTCTAAGCCAGTCATGTAGTGTAAATTAATTAAGATTGAACACCTAAATATAATTAAGGCAAGATTACATTAGGGATCCTTTATCTTATTTATTTGTACCATTTTGGTCCTTTATCTTTATTTTTTCCCGTTTAAGTCCTTTATCTCTCTTAAAAGCACATATACATCTTTTTTCTCATTTTTTATTAAAAAATACATAATTTTATTTTTAAAAATATATTTTTATTAAAAATGAAAAAAAATCCATAAATATACTGAAGATGTTCATCATCTTTCTTTGAATCTTCATCATCTTCTTTAAATCAACAAAATTTCTACACAAACATGTGTCCAAATATCATGAATTAATGTTATATCCACCTCAACTCTTCTTTTAAACACAAAAATCAAAACCTTAATTTCATAAATGTTGCAAGGCGGATGGTGGAGGCTTAGTCACTGGCGGAAGGGTTAGACTTTACGAAAGTTAAGATTGTTCTAGAAACAACAAAATTTATTTGCAAAGCTGCTCTCAATTTTGGGTTTATTTTTATGCCGTGTTTGAATATTGAGTTAGAAAATAATAATAATAATAATAATAATAATAATAATAATAATAATAATAATAATATACGGTGTGACAATTTATATAATTAACTAAATTTTTTTTTTTGGTGATGAAACCAAATCTTTTTCTCTATAGGGTTTCGATTTTTGTTCTTAAAAGAAGATTTGAGGTGAACATAACATTAATTCATGATATTTGGAGATATATTTGTGTAGAATTTTTTTAATTCAATGAAGATGATGAAGATTCAAAGGAGGAAGATGAAGATGATGAACATCTTCATCATATTTCCAGATTTTTTTCATTTTTAATGAAAATATATTTAAAAAAAATAAAATTATGTATTTTTTTAATAAAAAAAATGAGAAAAAGGATGTATATGTGCTTTTATGAGAGATAAAAGACATAAACGGGAAAAAATAAAGATAAAGGACCAAAGTGTTACAAATAAATAAGATAAATGACCTCTAATGTAATATTGTCTATAATTAAATCAAAATTAAAAGTATTAAAAGTTACTTTATGATTAAAATTGATTTTTTTTTTAGAAAAAATTGAGTCGTGTATTTGATATTTAATGTTGTCAATGTATATTACATTTTGATTGGTTGATATCATGAGAGGGCAAATACCTCCTAAACATGAGAGGGTAATCTATAAAAACCCGTTATTTGCGCGTTCTGTATAGTCATTAGTGGTAGAGGTATACGGAGATTAAATTCGCATACTTATGAAAATTGACGTGAACCAAGTTCACGTAGGTATCACTCGGACTTTAATACACATACGTTATTTCACTTTACGTTCACCTTCAATTCTTACATAAATTGTTATTCAATTCACCTGTACGTGTAAGCTACAAAATTTTGGCATAGATTCTTGTCACACTCACACCATTTACCTGTCACGCCCCCATCAAAAGGAAGAAGGCCAATTGAATATGTAAGTTGTTCCTAAAAAAATTGAATATGTAAGTTGTGTTATTCTCATATTGCATAGCTTGAACCAATAACAATAGAAGTAGAGTTTGTTGCCAATTCAATTGACTCATGTTCTCCAAAAGAAATTCAATTCACGTATACTTATTGTATTCCTAAATACAAATGAACTCGGTTCATGGACACCTACATGAATTGAATTCACGTACTATCTAGAAATTATGATTTTCCAGCGATGTTATCAATTGTGTTTGAATATGATTGAAAACGCAAAAAATCGAACAAAAAAATTAATAAAAGTCATTGAAATGGTGATATAGTTATGCAATAGAGTATTGATAGAAGATCTTATGCTCCAATCTTTAGTTCTATTATGTCAAAATCGGTCCCTTTTAATGAATATTTTGAGACGTGAAGAGTTACACAAAGATGAAAAATTGCTTTTGAAATTTTTGTATGAACAAGGGTTTTCTCGGTATTATGACTTAATTTTTATAGATTTTGGGTGTAGCTAGATTTTTTTGGGGTGTGACTAGAAAGAGTCTTTTTTTTTTTTGAAACATTTAATGTCTCAAATTTTATAAATGTGTACATTTATATCATTTATTTACTTTAAAACTATAATAATAGACATTTCTATTTTAATTTAAAAAATGGAGAGAATCTAAACTTCTATCTGCTAGTAAAGCAAAAGAAAAACAATCAGATGGATATCATACATCCTCAATAAACAAAGTTGGGATAGACCAAGCTAAGTGCCTTTGGTTGGCGGTTTAGAACCTCTAAACGCACGTTTCCAGGCTTCGGTCGTGATTTCTGCATTTTGCAACATGTTTGGTTATCTTTTTCTTAAATCAATTTAGTCTTCCAAAAGCAATTCTAGAAGAAGCTCCAAATCCTAGCTTCTCCAAATCAATTCTACGTTTATCGTTGGTTGGCAGTTAAATAACTTTTCTTCTTCCTTATTTGCCTCACTTCCATCCTGCTTTTACCACAGGTCCAACTCCTTTTGAGAAATGATAACTAAACACAAAAAATCAAACACAAATACGACAACAGAGGTAATTATGTAATTTTCATCAAAGTCCCAATGGCATATTTGAAATTTTAATTTAAAATGAGGGGTATTTTTTTAATTGCTTGCTCTCTTTCTCTTTCACTACGTCCACTGTACGGTCTGTACGACAACCATCGTTCTACAACCTCCTACCACCCTCTCCATTACAGTCGTCTGTGTTCAATCATTTTCAGATCTGGAGAACGACGCTCTTAGATCTCGTCTCCTTCGCCGCCATTCTGCAACCAACGTTCTCTACTGTGACTGTTTGTCGGCGAAGTCGTTGCTAGTGAGAGCTAAGGCGCGAGAATACTGTTAGAGAAAGAGAGAGTGGTCGCCAACGAGTTAAGGAGAGAGACGCCGGTGAAACAACGGTCACCGTGAGAGAAACAAAGTTCCCGGAGTACAAAGTAATAGAGAAGAGGGAGAGGAAGTGTTGTTTGTTTGCATATTAGAGAGATTGATTAGAGAACTATACTCCTTGAGAGAAGGGGAAAATGTAACAAATTGATGGTATAAGTGAACAGTTTAATACGGTGTCGTATTTGTGTTTGGGATTTTGTGTCCATTTATCATTTCTACTCTTTTTTCTCCTTATGGAACGACTCTTTTATTTTCTTTTTATTTTGGTGCCAAGCTTCCAGCAACCTCTATCATGTTATGCGTTTTATACTTTTATTGCTGCTCTTTGCTTATGTTACTGTTATTTTTTTTGGGCTTGAAAACGCATAGATTTATACAAAATTTATTGTTTCTCAATATTCCAAAAAAAAGGTATATTATAACTTTTCCTTTTTTTTTTGTTAAAAACTTTTCCATTTTGTTATAATTTTTTGTTAAGAGCAATTCTATTAAATTTACATTTATATAGAATATAAATGATGTCTAATTTGGTAATTATACTTTCAAAAACTATTTCGATTCAAATTATTCAAACAATTTGAATTGATAAAAATAACTTTTATGTAAATATATCCAAACATAAATCAATTACATTCAACTCACTTTTAGTTAAAATCAATCATGTTAAAATAAATTCTAACAAAATCAATTATCATCACCGTAGAACCAAACACACTTATCCACTTCTCTTGTGTGTAAATGAAATCTATAGGACATAAAGTTACTTTTTGGTTCTTAAAATCCTCCGTAGTATATTTGTTTTTGTAAATTTTGACATTATCCAAATTAACTAATTTGGATGAGATTTTTTTTTTTTCTGAGGGAAATTTGGATGAGATTTGTCTGGTTTGATTAATTCAATGTTTGAAAATCTTGAATTTTTACGGTGAGTATATTACACATATGAATGGTAGAATCTAGAGATATAAAATAATGAAAATTGAAGTGACGTTTTACACTTTGAATTATGGAAAAAATTTAAAATTAACATTTTAGAGTTATGCCTAAATCAGATCTAATAATGTCTTAGTATCTTTGTATCTCTTTATTTTTATTTAATGTGTTTTTCCTTTTGTCTTGAAAAAACATTTTATATTCTAAAATTATGGAATTCGAATATTTAAAATTTTTTGAACTAAACATTTTATACCTACGGATTGTTGAATTCAAAGGTGTAAAATTTTTGGAAACTTTTTGCAATTAATAGTTTTACAACTCCATATTTTAAAAATCTTAAGGATCTGGAAGTGTAAAAAATTTGAAAAGATGAAGTGAGCATTTACCACTCCGGATTGTGAAGTCTTGAGCTGTCAAAAATTTTAAAACCATTTACACTATGGAATTGTTGAATAGGTTTTTTTCTTGTCAACCCTCCATTTTTTAAGAGAATGAAACCCTAATAATTTGAGTTCAGTTGAAAGATAACTAAAGTTTTATAAAAAATCGTGTACCCTTGAATCGCATATTACAGTTTTACTGCTATTTTTTTTAAGCTATAATTTCACATTTGATTCTCCAAGTATAACAATTGTGCAATTTCGCCCTAACCTTTTTTTATTTTATTTTTTTATCACTTTTGGTCCATATATTTCTCCTAAGTTAATAACACCCACCTTATATGGCCAAAGTGATTTTTCTTTAAAATTCAATCTAAAAAAATGTCGAAAATGCCCGTACAAGGGAGAGCAAAATTCTTAATTAAAGTTTCAAACTATTTGGCATTTTTAACTTTTAATTTTAATGAAAAGTCACATTGACTATGAGAGTCTAGTGACATGGTAATAAATGATAGACTTTAATGTAAATTGAAGCGAAAATTAGGCGCACCATATCACAAAGAGAAACATAAAGGGCTAAAATAGCTAAATAGAATGGAGGATCAAAATTGCATAATCACAATAGTCGTAGATCAATAGTGCAACTAAACCTAATATTTAAAATAAAGCGTACCATATATATTTAAAATAAGGATCATGTTAGCTTGTTCTCTTAGAGTACATATTAAAGAACTAAAAAAGAAAATTAAAAATAAATTTGTATGAAAAATATAAATAATTAAACATTGGAAACATTAAATACACAAGTTCCAACATAATACTTCTATCTTTAACCTTTTAATTTGTGTCTTAAGACCATCCATAATGGCGAGGTCTTCATCATTTAAGACTCGGTACCTAATAGGTACCCCATTGTGGAAAAAAAAATTGGGGGTCTCTTAAGACCCAGGGTCTCACGACCCACATTCTTAAGTGAGCCTCACACCACTTTTTAATAAAGTAATCATTGTTGAGTTGCTTTTCTTGAAATGTAAATGATAAAGAGTTATTGGTGAAACCCATTTATACTTTTTGTTAGAGGGTCTCTATTGGAGTGGTTGAGTACCTATTAGAGCATCCACATTGGAGACACTCAACTGTGAGGTCTTAAATGGGTCCTACATGGACACATCACTTTTTTATTATTTTTTAATAATAGTACCTAATAGACCCTCTAACAAAAGGTTTAAAAGGGTCCCACCAATAACTATTTATTTAAGACACTATTATCTATTTTATAATATTAAATTGATTAAAATATAAAGTTACAAAATTTATATCAACCGTAGTTTATCAAAAAATTGAAAAATAATCAAAGTTTGAAAAATAATTAATAATAATATTGCCAAATATTAAGAATTACAGATTATTTAAAATGATGATAAAATTACGTAATTAAAACAATAACTAATTTTCTAAAATCTAAAATTACATAATTAAAATAATAACTAATTTGCTCATAAACTAATTTGGTTGATTATCATGTCCAAAACGTTGTCAAATAATATAACAATAGAGTGATTTAATTATGAGTACATAGGATGAGAAGGGATGAGTAATTATGAGAATTTGAGAAAAAGAAAACCGTATGAACAGGACATACGACATACGGGAAGTTAATCAATATATGTATACACAAAGCAAGGAAAAGCCAACGGTAAAAAAGCAATCGTCGTAAATATTAGATAACATTAAAAAAAGGTCAAGGTAAATTACAATTGAAAAGCAATAGAATAATAAAAATGATTATTTTAAGAAAAAGTAATGTGTGGTCCACTTAAGTATTGAAGTATTAAGTGAGACCTTGTGTCTTAAGAGACCAAAAAAATAACTTTCACATACCTATTAGGTATCGAGTCTTAAATGGTGAAGACCTCACCAATGTGGATGGTCTTAGGTACTATTATTAAAAAATTATAAAAAAAATGACGTGTCAATGTGAAACTCGTTTAACACCTCAAGATTGAGAGTCATCATTGTAGATGCAGGCACAAGTTAGGATTTCCTTTAAAATAAAGGTAATTAAGTCGGTGTTTGATGACAAAATGAACTTGGAAGACGTATCGAAGATGTTGAAAGATTTATGTAAGATGTTTCAAAGAGGTTGAAAGATTTATCTTGAAAATTATGAATTCAACGTATTGAAACATTTTTTTTGAAAGAAACATATTGAAACATTAAAAAGCAACTTTTTTATGCTATTTATCAATTCTTTACTTTTTTTTAAATCTTTAACAACCGCCCTTAATGTATTTGTTAACATCAACCTTAAAAAAATATGCAAATGCTTATGTAATCTTTTGAATGAGGTCAAAAGAATGAGGTTCATTCCTTGACACTTCAATACCTTCATTTAAACCAGCCTAACAAGAATTTAATCTTTTGAATGGAACAATAGAAATGCCGGTCGAATGCTGGAGTTTTTCCGTTTAACAAGTTTGAATTACCTCATTCAGAGGAAGACAATTGTTGTAGTTGGAAGGTGCATTTCCCTACCTAATCACGATCTTCTGTGTAACGCCCTAGTTGTTTTTATTTATTTCATTAAATATAGAGTTTATTTAATTGAATTATTTTATTTATGTGATTTGTTGATGTTTATTTAAATGGATTTATTTGTTATCAGTGAGAATAAGGGTAGGAATTAGAATAATTAGAATTAAGGGCTGAAAATAGAATTAGAAGGAATAGAGGAATTAAGTGGAATTAATAGGAATTAAATAAGGAAGTGGGAGGTTAAGAAATAGAAGTCAGA
>Ga0228711_1006799_pt1 | contig 16818 bp, 8 predicted proteins | sample MedpolnodulmetaG_2_FD_177996 | JGI IMG/M metagenome (GOLD analysis project Ga0228711, IMG submission 177996) | Root nodule microbial communities from Medicago polymorpha collected in Santa Monica, California, United States - brown nodules | ecosystem: Host-associated > Plants > Roots > Nodule...
CCCCAAAAAAAAAAAATGCATTAAAAATAGAATTAAGGATAAAGATTATACCTGAGGGGGCCTTGAAGAAGGAAAAAAAGTAGACCGGAATCGAGGGCAAGACAAATTTAAGCAGAATCAATCGAGCCCTCGTTGAAAGATTACAACTTTTCCAACCAAACAACCTTTAATTAATCCTCTCAACCAAAGGTTGCCAAAAAATGAGCTTCGTAGGATCCCCACCAATAGGTATGCCCAAATACAAAAAAGGGATTCTTCCATGTTTACACAGTAACACTGATGCCGCCTCATGCAACTAGGAATTTGAGATGTTAATCCCATATAATAAACTTTTATGGAAATTAACCTTCAATCCAGACACTGATTGAAACAAAATCAACACAACCTTTAATGCTCTAATGTTTGCCCAACTTTTATTCCTCATCAAAAGAGTGTCATCGGCAAACTGCAAATTAGATATGGAAATATCACCAAAAGTTCCCACCTCGTACGGGCTAAATAGACCCTGATTAACCACGACTTTCATCATAACATGTAGCCCTTCAGCCGCAATAAGAAAAAGAAATGGAGAAAGGCGGTCACCCTGACGAAGGACCCTTTCTAATCTGAACTCCTCAGTAGGACTACCATTCATCAAAACAGATACCATAGGTGTTGAAATACATTCAGACATCCACCTCCGCCACAAAGTTGGAAAATTCATCCTTCGCATCACAGAGTCTAGATAATTCCAATCCACAGAGTCATACGCTTTTTCAAAGTCCACCTTAAACATAAGAAGAATTTTTTTACGCTTACGGGCATCATCCACCGACCCATTAGCTATCAGAAGACCATCTAAAATTTGATGACCAGGAACAAACGCCGATTGGGTCTTAGAAATTATAGAAATGTATTGTTATTTAGTATAGAGAATAAAAATCAAAACAAAACTGATGAATAATTAAACTTGGTTGAACTTCTAATTTGTGCTTTGTGTAACTTTAAAGTATAATTGATGTGGCAGAGAGAGTGTTATCAGATGAGAATTGTTATCAGACTATGTAGACTAATTTTGAATGTGGAAGAGCTATATAAGGTCTTGATGTTTTCCCTTCTAATTTATCATAATAATTAGTAATTAGAATATTTGACATTAGCATATGTTTCAAAACATCTCCTCGACTTTAATCATTTGAATTCACTGTAGGATTAATCATTGAGTCGGTGACAAACATCTAATTTATTTTCTCCGAAGTTAGACTTTCTTTCAAATAGACAACAAGTCTTATTTTATTAAATGGAGCCAGTTATATAAATTAAACTATGTTATAATAATGTTCTATTAAAAAACATGTATTTCTCCAACTCATTAATCTTGAGATTTTTTTTCTTTTCCTACATCTAGTGATTTGTGTTCGCTTCCATTTGATTTATTCTACTTACTACAAATCTTTTGTCTAAATGTCCAAAGCACCTAAGTCTAATTTGTTCTTTCTTTTCACTATTATCTCCCAAAGAGACATTTTCAAAAATCAAATTCAAATTCTTTTTTACAAGGAAAGGTCTAATTAGTTACAACATCATAATGATAAATTTTATACTCTTTATTTTGGACCGTAGTTGTATTTGATCACTGGCGCTGGTTGTAGTTGTTCCTAATGATCGATTATTGTTCATTAATTAATAATATATTTTTCTTCAAGAAAAAAAATCAACATTTTCGTATATAAAAAGGAAGTTTTTACAAGCTTATTGGATAATCAAAATGACTTAAAAGTATTACAAAGGCCAATGAAGTTGAAAATCTGAAATTCTTAATTAATGCTGAGAGGCACGAAACGAATATGGAATTTTCATGGAAGATAAATCTTGTGTCTTAAGTAATATTTTTCTTACAATAAAATAATTATAATAATGTTTGTAAAATTTAGTCCAACTTTCAATATTAAAATTGTTAGGTTGAATACTTTTATTCAAATTTAAATGTATGATTTGGTATTAATATACGTAACTTTCAACGGTGTTTATTACTTCGTCTAAAATAAAAAATATAATAATTGAGAAACACTCCCTAAAAAAAAATTGAGAAACACTAATTTCTTTTTGGTGGTGGTCGGGGTTCGAACCTCGGACCTTGCATATATTATGCATTGTCCTTATCAACTGAGTTAAACTCACGAAGACGAGAAACCCTAAGTAATGTAACCAAAAGATTCCACAAATAGCATTTTAAGGTTGTCAAAAAATGAGAATGATAGTGAAATGGATATGCATCAATAATTGCATAAAAAATAGAAACAATGACAAATTAAAAAAATAATTAAGAAATATTGAAGAACATTTGGTTGAAACAATAAAATATTCTCTTCCAACTTAATAAAATGTCTTAAATTTAAATTCAACTTTAAAAATACAACAATATTTAATTTTTTTTAAAAATTATTCATCGTAGTTTTATCCGATTCAAAAGATTAATCGTTTGTACCAACAAATACCCGATTAAAAAAATAAAATTAAAGCGGTATATAAATAAAAAAGGTGACGCGGGTTTCCACCCTCCCAGTAATAAAATAAAAAAGTAAAAAAGGTACTGTAATAAATAAAATTGAAACAAAAATGTTGCCCGTTAGAAAGAAATTCAAATGAGAGAGAGAATGAGGGAACAGACAACAACAACAACAAACAACATGTTATTTTATTCCTTAATTAATAACAACAATTAACGAACTATAATCTCATAACTCCTTATTACGGTTTCGTTGTTTATTAATTATCATCGTTTCGGTTTCAGAGTTTCAATTTTGAATCTTCATTCTTCTTCTTCTCATGTTTTTCAACTCTACACGGTAATTCATCCTCTCCTTCTTCCTTAATACAATTTTATTCATATATAACATGCTATATTTGATTGTTTAATGATGTTTTGATTTTTCTGTTCTGTTCTGTTTTGTTTGATTTGAATCCTTAAAAATAGATAATGTTACGCAAAGTTAAAGGTGGTGGTGAAGAAGATTTGTTAAAAGATGTTGAAACTATAAGAAACAATATATACCTGCAAAAAAGCTTTTCTGTGAATTCAACATCATCATCATCATCCAAGAACAATGATCCAAAACCTGAAAAAGAAGGTAATAATTTGAAAAAGGATAAAAAATCCATATGGAATTGGAAGAAGCCATTGAGGGCACTTTCCCTTTCAAAGAATAAGAAATTCAATTGTTGTTTTTCTCTTCAAGTCCATTTCATTGAAGGGTTACCTTTGAGTTTCAATGATTCTACCCTTTGTGTACATTGGAAACGGCGCGATGAACATTTGGTTACCCCTCCGGCTAAAGTGATTCAAGGGGTTGCTAAGTTTCAAGATATTTTGAATTGTACTTGTTCAATTGTTGGAAGTAAAAGTGGATCACATAATTCTGCAAAGTATGAGGCTAAGCATTTTTCGCTTTATGCTTCTGTGCTTGGTGTTCCTGAAATTGATTTAGGGAATCACCGTTTGGATATTACACGGTTGCTTCCGCTTTCGTTGGATGATCTTGAAGAGGAAAAGAATTCGGGCAAATGGAGTACGAGTATTAGATTATCAGGAAAGGCTAAAGGGGCTGTAATGAATGTGAGTTTTGGGTATATGGTGGTTGGTGATAACAATACATTTGCGCCTAATGTGTTGACTTCAAGGCAAAATTGTTTGGCATTGAGTGAAACGGATGTAAATCCATGTCAGTATTCGTCTCGGGTTATAGACGAGGTGAAGGATCTTCATGAGGTATTGGCATCAACAAAATCTGCACTGCCTAGTTCAACAGATGTGTTGAATAAGAAATTTGATGATGAAAACACATGTAGTACCCTGCACAAGAAAGATGAACTTGTGCTAAAAGAGAATCTTGAGCCCATCAAATTTGATGTGTTTCAAGAAAACTTGGAGACAGTTGAGCCAGATGCTTTTTTTCCACCAGTGTCTGTAAAAGAGAATTATGTTGAATGTGGATGTGATGAATTTTCTGTTGTTGATCAGGGTGTTGAATTTTCATCAAATGAACATGTTAAAGTGGAGGAACCCATTGAAGAAGCTAATGTTGATAGTTCCAAGGAAAGCACTGTGGTACATGAAGTTTCTAACAAAAAGGATGATTCATACACGAAAGAGCTTCTCCTGCAAGAAATAGAATCAGCTTTAAATTGTGTCTCAGAGTTGGAGACAGTGGCAACGGAATCTCCTAAAATTATGGAAGTCACATCTGAAAGTAAGTTCAGAAAGTCACAAAGCTTGGATGATTTCACCGAATCAGTTACCAGTGAATTCTTGAGTGCACTAGGTGTAGTCGATAGTCCAATAGGCTTTAGTTCTGAAAGTGAGCCTGAGTCTCCGAGAGAGCGCCTTTTAAGACAATTTGAGAAGGAAATTGAATCCGAGGGCTTCTCTTTATTTGATACTGACACATGTTATGTTGATGAAGAACAAGAAGAAGAAGAAGAAGATTGCGATTACGGTGCTTCTTTTGGACCTGAGCAGTGGAAGTTCTCTACAGGTATTAAGCCACCATCGTTGTTGCATGATCTGCAGGAAGGGCTTGAATTTGAGGATGAGGATGTGAAGAGCAAACCAAAGGGTCATATACTAGAAGACTTGGAAACAGAAGCCTTAATGCGCGAATGGGGTTTGAATGAGGAGGCTTTTAAGTATTCTCCAACAAAAGGCTTTGCTGGTTTTGGAAGTCCAATACATGAACTACCTGAAAAGCCTCCTAGATTACCTCCTCTGGCAGAAGGGTTTGGTCCTTTCATCCAAACAAAAGATGGGGGATTTCTAAGGTCTATGAATCCCTCACTTTTTATGAATGCTAAAAGTGGTGGAAACTTAATCATGCAGGTTTCCAACCCCGTTGTTATGCCTGCAGAAATGGGTTCAGGATTAATGGAGACTTTGCAATATTTGGCATCAGTCGGAGTTGAAAAGCTTACAATGCAGGCAAACAAGTTTATGCCTCTGGAAGATATCACAGGGAAGACAATGCATCAAATATTATGGGAAGCTATGCCAAGCTTAGAGGGAAAAGACAGGTTTGTCTATGCTTTTTTATCAGTAAAGTTTGTTGCATTATGAATAGTTATTCCTTTAATTTTTTTCCCTGACTGATCAAATATACATGGCTTTATATAGGCAATGCCTTTTGCAGCATGATTTGCAAAGGGGCTTGAAAGGATCATCATCCGAACTGAAGTCTGATGAATTTACTTCAAGTTCAATTGGCAACCAGGGAGGTTCGAGTTTTTGTTCACTGGAAGATCTTGCTCCTTTGGCTATGGATAAAATTGAAGCACTTTCAATGGAGGGTTTAAAAATACAATCTGGGATGTCGGAGGAAGATGCGCCATCAGACATCATTGGACAATCCTTTAGAGATTTTTCTGGTCTCCAAGCCAAGGGTGTTAACATTGGAGGTTCTCTTGGCCTAGATGGAGCTGCTGCTCTGCCGTTGTTGGATATCAAAGACAGTAGCGATGAAGTTGATGAGATAATGGGATTATCATTAACTCTTGATGATTGGATGAGACTGGATTCAGGTGAGATTGATGATATAGATGATATCAGTGAGCATACTTGCAAACTTCTTGCTGCCCATCATGCCAACTCTTTCGACGTAATCCATGAGAGTTCAAAGGGAAGGAAGAAACAAGGTAAAAGTCATGGCAGGAAATGTGGTTTGCTGGGAAATAATTTCACAGTGGCGTTAATGGTGCAACTTCGTGATCCTCTGAGAAATTATGAGCCTGTTGGAACACGAATGCTAGCTCTTATACAAGTCGAGAGAGTGTTAGTCCCGCCAAAGCAAAAGATTTACTCGAATGTGTCTCAGGTAGGGAACAATAGTGATGAGGATGATGAGTGTGAAATACAAGAAAAGGTAGAGATGAAAGACAACAAAGAGGAGAGAAGTGGTAAAGAAAGTGACATTGCTCAGTTCAGAATTACAGAAGTTCATGTTGCAGGTCTTAAGATTAAGTCACACAAAAAGAAGCTTTGGGGTGCATCAAGTAAGCAACAGTCTGGTTCCCGTTGGTTAATTGCTAATGGAATGAGCAAGAGCAATATGAATCCATTGATGAAGTCTAAGGTTGCTTCTAAATTTGGTGCTGAAGTCACCACCACAAAGGTACAACCTAGAGATACATTGTGGAGCATGTCATCTCGTATTTATGGCACTGTTACAAAATGGAAGGAAGCACTAAATCCTCATCCTCATATAAGAAATCCCGATATCATTATAACAAATGAATCTATAAGAATACGTTGACTAGTGAATGTAGGTTCTTTTTCTTCTTTTTTTTTAGCAGAAAAGGGTCTATCCTTATGAGATGCAGTGTTTGATGAAGCTGCTTGAATTGTATAAAAAATAATTTGCTTGAATTAGCCATTTGATTCAGAACTCGTCTGGACTCATAATTTATGTGAAAAAAACAATGTGAAGTATTTTATCTAGACCTGGTTCATGAGTTGATATATTAATGTGTTAAATAAGTTTTTCGTCTCTATAAATATAACGAATTTTGATTTTAGTCCCGTAAAAATAAATTGAGATGTTTTTATCATCACAAAATTTTGTTTTATTTTGGTCCCTAATGGATATAATTTTGACATTTTTTGAATATAATAATATAAATGTTGAACATAATAAATGGATACAATTTGAACATAAAAGAGTTATGATTTTGACATTCACATGGACATAAAGTGGCCATTAAGGACCAAAAACAAAATAAATTTTTGTGAGAATGAAAACATTCAATTTAATTTTTTAAGGACTAAAATCAAAATTCGTTATATTTATAGGAGCGAAAAACTTATTTAACCCTATATTAATTAATTTCTCATGAATCTTCAGCGATTTTTTTATTAAAGGCCAATACTTTCCAGAAAATTTAACTTGTCTACAGCACAAGTTAACACGATGCTAACTCAGATATGTCAATGCAGTTCAAGTCCTCACCACGAAATATAATGGATCAAGTCTGGCATTCAAATTTTCTATATAGAGAATTGAAGAAAAAAAAAAGTAACAAGAAATTTGAAATAAACAGACAGAAATCGATATCACTGTCTCGGCTTGAATTAGTAGGAAAGACAAGAACCCATTCTTTAATAACAGCATAAATAACAGTACATACACATGTATATATGGCTTTAATAAATTATTATTCTACAAGACACTTGTCAAATTTGATTAGGCATCCAGAATGTAGATGTACAGTATAGCAAAAGGAATCACAAATTGTCTAGGCATCTTTCAAGTTCTGAAAACCACAATCCAACCAAAATTGTCCAATGAAATAGCCTGCAGTGGCGCGGCATGTCCCAGCAGGAAGCATCTTTTCACAGAGGGCTCTTACGGGCTGCAACTGTTTGAATCCTTAGTTAGCCAATTAGTATCACTGCAATAATCTAATGTCAGCCAATCACCTTGCCCCAGCATCTGGCAGCATTATTAAAACATCAATTAAGAAATGAGCAAGAGCATCAAAGGAGATTGTCAGCAGATAGAACTAAAAAGGGGGACAAGAAACTATCACAACAATGGCTAGATGAAGTTTGTCAGAATTAATGATGCAATGGACAAATCACAGAGGCAGAGTCCTATAAGAAAATGAACGGACAAAAAAGAAAGAAAACCACACCGAAAAATACAAAAGTTGTATAAAATGTATGCAATTAATTAAGCAGAAGCTACTCCACTTAATTAACCCATCCATTTCAGTTTTGAAACGCAGCTTGAAAAAATTATAAATTACCATTTCCATTTTGGGATGATCTGTCTTCGTTTTTCTCTGGAGCATGTTGTTCAAGAAACTGTTGAATTGTTCTCCAGTACTGATCACCACCAGCTAGCCAAGTATCCATATGCATGCCAGTGGGAAACTCAACAAAGAGACACCGATTATTACGAGCAGCAGCCTTAGCATATAGCATTTGCATATGTGATGCGGGGACCATCTCATCTTGCAATCCAGAAAGAAAAAGGATAGGCTGCTTAATCTGCAATTAAACCAGTAATAAAAAGGTAATGCTCAGACACTGCATACTTCCTTTCTAGAGACAAAAAATATATTAAAAAATTTAAATTAATATACTTAAAAGTCAATTTATCTATGCATTGAATATGTAAAATCGAATTCATTATGCCCAAGTGACGTAATCCTAATCAGAGGAGCAGAAAAATAAAGGGCAGAATTTGGTAAGAGTATCCATCATCCCTCACCTCTCCAACAACATCAATAGTACTCCATGGAGAACGTACAACACAATTGAGTAGCTTAGGACCTTTTGTACCGCTACCTCCAATAAACCACTTCAAAAAGGGTAACAAAACTCCAGCCATATCCAATATAGACGTAAAAGTGTTTTCAAGTATCAGTCCAGCAACCTAAAATGCAGAAAGGTCAACAAAAATTGTACATTAAAGGTTTACAACCATATGGTTGCCGAGAATAACAATACAGAGATGCCTAGCTAAATTTCTGACCAGAAGATTTCACCAGTCCAGTCTTCATTTTGATTATTCGCACTAAATTAGTTTCAATTTCCAAAATATTTCTATGTAGAAAAGTTGTCAGAATAAGAAAGCTTGGAACACCTTACAGGTAAAAGCCTTTGCTTGAAGTCTCACTTCATTAAATACACATCAAGGCGATCAATGAGAATATTCCATACCAAAGCAAGGAAAATAATCTGGAATTATTTTAAAAACAAAATATTGGAGTCTATTTTCAGGTGGCTTCTAAGGTGAGGGAGGCTTCTAAAGTGAGCAGGAAAAATATACCGTCAAATTTAATCAGTGGTCCAGATTAATTAAAAACAAAAATAAAACATCAATGCACTCCCGCACACAAACTTGTGTCCTTAAGAGAGAATCCAAAGAAAAGATTTTGATTCGCGGAATCAATTCGTTGCAGTTTCGGTTATTCTCCAAGACAAGAAAGCAAGATACACAAAAATTAAATCATACGTTGTTGAAAGAGGTGATTCATGACATGAGAAAATTAGTATTGACAATTATTTTTTTTTACGAAAATTAACAGTAATGTCAATAACAATAATGGTGACGGTCCATGTTCTGTTCTGCAAAAGAAAATCCACGTGTCTTCAGAGAAATTTCTTCTTGTAAAGCACTTGGTGGGCATTGGGGATTAAAGAGCACAAGTTATTGGAACAACAACAATAACGACGGTTACCACAAACTCTCGAGTTCAATGTTCTGAAATTTGAATATAATTTGCTAGATCAAAAAAAATTCCAACACTTACGGTGATGCCAGTGTCCGTCAAATTGAACGCTCTCGCTCTGCATTTTTTTATGCAGAAATTGCACTTGTGTTTTTCATGATGATGCTAGGGGTAAGATTGAGTGTGAGAATGTGTAAATGTTCTATTTTTTTTTTAATAAAATTAGACCGTTGATTAAATCTAGAGGTGCATATTTTCAGCTCCACCAGTGAGGGACTTAATTGAACCCTCACCTTAGAATCCACCCTATTTTCGTAGCTCTTTGATTTTACGTAACACACACACACACACACACACACAAACTGTATAGAAAACCATTATGATACTTCTCCAAAACCAGCATACAAAATTGGCCCTTTAGAACCTGTGCAAAGAATCTTATTTATGCTATATGGAAGCCCAAAAGAATAATGCTAGTAAGTAAAATGCTTCACGATATAAGTATAACATAACAAAGAAAATTTGCTCGAGGAAGGGATTGCTATATAATTTTCCAACACATAAGAGCAATGAACAAAAGCTTGTAAATTCCTTTCCATGCTATTATTCAAGGAATTGATTGATAGCCCGGATTTGCTTTAAAATCAAAGCTACACAAACAAATCTACAATCCTAATAGGAACATATTTTTTAAGGCATGTGTACCAGGGGGAGAGCCATGAAATTGGCACACTCAATAATCTAAAACAAGATTGATTCAACAAGTCCAAAATTCTTTTCTCTCATTATGTTTAGAATCATTAATTGTCTATTTACGACAAGAGAAACCTTAGAAAACTAGAAATTTGGAGCTACATTATACAGCCTTGCTATATGCCTTCACTTAAGAACCTAGCTACCTATAATGCATGCGGTATTAATTCATATAGTATTGACATTCTAAAGGAATATATATCTTCAGACTATAAACCAGGGAGACAACTTAAATTCAAAAAACTATAATTTATTTTTCTCCAAGCAAAGCATGAAAACCAATATACATAGTATACCGGAGGTACCTTTTCAGGGTTATTTCTTGTTAGTACAGCTCCAACTGCACCCCCAAGTGACCGTCCAAATACAACTATTCTAGATGTATCAATATCAGACCTCCGGGAAAGATGATCCAATGCAGCCTGGGCACAATGAGGTAATAAAATTGAAGAAATTTCAATAAAGAGGTCTAAACACCAATAACACACAAGGATATGAATCAAACAGCATACCTGAGCATCCTTAATAATTCCCTTCTGAGAAGGATAGCCCTCACTTGCTCCGTAACTGTAAAATCAAATGAGGATGCCTTAGAGCCAACTCAGTCATAAGGTGACATGTGGATTTCAATCAAATGCATGAATCTGATACCAGAGAGCTGTATATGAAAAATCAAAAGCTTAAGGTGTCAAGGAAGAAGATACATACCCTCTGTAAGAAAGCATGAAAACATTGCATTGTAACTGCTGCAACATTATACGAACCATTTCTAGGCGATGAGCAATATCTACAAGTTAGTAGTCAAGGCCTTCAAAAGAAATTGAACCTGATCAAGTAAAGATAGATAAAATGAAATAACAATCACAACCTAACCCCTAACATTGTAATATCTACAACAACCAGGATACTTCCAGCATTTTCTTGAAAAAACAAAATGGTTGGACCTGCCAATACAAAATAAGAAAGAAGAACTGCATTAGAACAACATGTCAACATACATATACATAAACCACCGTTTTCAATTTTCATAGCACATCAGCAACACCAACTAATATTTACTGAGTAAACAACCATTTTTGTCCTTAAATGTGTGAGGCCGGCGTTGTCACTGTAGTATCTAAATCTATCAAAATTACAAAAACATCTCTGAATGTGTGTCATGTTTGCTAGTTTAGTCCTCAAATGTGTCTTAATTTAATTTAATTTAATTTAATTACTCAGTTTAGTCCACGAAATTATTAACAGAAGACTTGGGAAACCCTTGAGGAGAGTCTTTTCACTAAAATTGTTAATTCTTTTCAATTCAATTATTGGGTTCCTAAAAAAGACTTTTTTTTTTGTTTGGAATTTCAAATTTCAAATTTCAATTTAGGTACTATAGAAACAACCCCTCACACATTCTATTTTACACTCTTGAATGAAGAAACCTCAATTGAACCATCATAGTGCTTAAATCTTTGAATCCACAACAAATAATACCCTATTCCCTTTCGATCTAAACAATTCATAGAAATGAAAACCCAAATATCCAAAATTGAAAACGAAAATAAACCTCTGGTATCAGGAAAAAGCTTGATGAACCAAGCATGAAGACGAACACCGTCAGAAGCAGAGAACCAGATATCTTCATAGGTGAGTCTTAGACGAGAAGGAGTGATAGCGTAGGATTTGGTGAGACCTGGTAACACAGGAACGTAAACAAGCTTCTCCTGAAACGCGACGAGCAATGCCATGCCGGCGACGACTAAGCCTCCGACGCCGTAGAGTAAGATGTTCATGTACGAAACCATTTGTTTGGGTTGAGATTCGAAGAAGAATTAAGCGCGTTTGGATTAAGCGGAAATTGAAATGAATTGGGGGATTTCTTGGGAAACACCGAACCAATGAGATTATTTCAAGAATACGAATCGGGTGAGATTGTAGTCACAAAAGTCAAGACGTGGGACTGGCTGTGTTGTGTTGTGTTGTGTTGTGTTGCTTCCTTGCTTTCACTCATTTCCTTTTCCGTATTATTACAACTCAAACGATTAATCTTTTTAAATTGCAGAGATAATTAATTCACATCAAAAAAATAAAATTAATAAATGGTAGATGATTTTATATTTAGAGACCGTTTATTTTTTATAAAAAAAAGTTTTATATTAAAGATGAATGGAATGATTACTTTTCAGAAATTCGAAGTTTTCTTTAGTTAGAACGTCAAAGACCAACTGAAAAATGGTGTTGTTAATGTTGTGGATGTCAGCACTACCTTTGACATCAAAAAGTATTTAGGGTTGCCCTCTACGATTGGAAGGAACAAAAAACCGGTCTTCAATTTCATCAAGGACAAGGTTTGGCAAAAAATAACTTCTTGGAAGAGTAAAGCTTTGTCTCGGGTAGGTAGAGAAAATCTCATAAATTCCGTGTTTCAATCAATTTCAACTTATGTGATGAACATTTTCTTAATTCCTCAATCTCTTGAAGATGACATTCAAAAGATGATGAACTCATTTTAGTCGGGCTCAAATAAAGGCAACAACCATAGTATTTATTGGTTATCAATGAACAAACTTTCTATATCGAAGGAGTATGGAGGTATGAGATTTAAAAATTTATATGCTTTTAATCTATCTATGTTGGTCAATCAAACTTGAAAAGTTATTGTCAATCCTCACTCTTTGGTGACTTAAGTTCTCAAAGCCAAATATTTTTCGCGTAGGAGAGAATTGGTAATAATCAGAATTTTACTTGGAGAACCATATGCACTTCGTCGTAATGTGACCGATGGTGTGCCTCAAACTTTAGTAATATTACTCCTCTCACTTTCCCAATAAATACACATCTTATGGTACATGATCTAATTTGGGAAGGCACCAAAAGTTGGGATGAGGCTGCAATCTGTCTCATGAGAATGTAGAAAAAGTTTTGCCAACTCCTTTGTTAGACTCGATTAAAGAAGATAATCTACATTGGTGGCCGGATGCAAGAGGTATGTTCACCGTCAAATCTGCCAATAAATTAGTGTAAATAACTTAATTGATAGATCTGGCTTACATGCATCTGGTGATTGGTCTTTAGTCTAGAATTTGTAGGCACCATTGGTGGTCAATAATTTCATTCGGAGATTACTGAGAAATTGCTTGCTAACCAGAGCTAAGCTTGTCACCAAAAAGACACTTTGTCCCTAAAATTGCATTCGTTGCGGTTCTCATGGTAAAAATTATTGGCATCTTTTTGTTACTTGTCTTGTTGCTATAGATACTTGAAAATATCTCAAATATGGGATTTGATAGAACCACGTAATCCCTTCATCCCATAATACATGACACAGTTGACCCTATTACGCATGTCAATGCATAATTTTGAGTTTAAATATTTTGAAGGGTTAATAGGTCTTTACCCCCCTGTAATATAGGTCATTTTCGGTTTTCCCCCCTGTAAAATATTTTTTTTGATTTACCCCCTGTAAAATATTTTTGTTTTGATTTACCTCTCTAATAGGCCAAACAAAAACGAAAAATTCTTGAAAAATAAAATAAAATTGGTTTTTGTTTGGCCTATTAGGGGGGTAAATCAAAACAAAAATATTTTACAGGAGGTAAATCAAAAAAAATATTTTACAGGGGGGAAAACCGAAAATGACCTATATTACAGGGGGTAAAGACCTATTAACCCTATTTTGAAAATACTCATCGAGACGAATCTAACGACATCTTATATGATATTATTTATTTTTGTATATTAGTAGAAAAATATGGTCAAAGTAAGTTATGTTAAAATTGTACATTTTCAAATGAGTCATCTATAGCGGAACATATTACATGTAGTTGGTTATACTATGAGGAGGTATCCTAACATGAACATATCATATTTAGTGTTTGTTTGTTTCCACAATGAAACAAATGCACGAATAATAAGAAGCTAGGAAATTTAGAGTCATAAAATCACGACAATATTGCATTGGAACGTGAGAAAAAAGAGAGAAACGATATATCCAAACTTACACATAACCACAGTTTAACAATAATTCAACAACAAAGTTAAAAATTTGAACCAATTGAACCTTGACCCAGTCAATCTTAATAATTTGGTTGAAAGCTTCCGTAGTATGGACAATTAAAATGGAACACAAAATTTGTTTATGAAATATTAGAAGTGGCAATATAAGAATAAAGTTGTGTTACACATAGACTAATGTAAACTTAAGGTTCTGTTTGGTAAAGTCAAGGAGCTAGCTTATAGTTTATAGGGGATAACATATAAGTTTGTCTGACAAAAAAAATTATATTTGATAGCGTGGTTTTATCTTGAGTCTATATCTTATTTTACGAGCTTATATAGTTTATTTTTCAGACGATATTTTAAATAGTATTTGAGCTAATAACTTTTATTCTTTCAATTTTACCCTTATTATTTTATCTAAAATCCAATTTTATCCTTATAATTTATTATAATTTAAAATAAGATATATAAATTTAAATGTCAGTTATCAGATTTTTTTTTTACAAGCCCTACTTTTCAAAAAAAAAGTCCAATGTGCCCTACATTGAAAATAAATATCTAACATGCCCTACTTTCACTTTTGCCCTTACATAGCTCCATCTGAGATGGCACCATGTTCCTTCAAGATGGCTCCATCTCAGATGGCACCATCCTACTTGCTTTTTTAATTTATTTTTTTAATTTTTAATTTTTTTTGGCTTATTAATTAATACTTCCTTTAGGATAGCTCCATCTCAGTTGGCACCATCCTACTAGGTTCTTTTAATTTTTTTATTTATTTTTATGCTGAAAATTTATTAAATAGAAAAAATATAAAAAAGCATAATAATATAGAAAAAATATAAAATTTATTAAATGAATTTTTAAGCTTTTCAACCCAGTTCACCACCAGAGTTATTGGCCCGCGTATGTAGGATTTGAACTTTGCCCGAATTTGTCTACGCGAAGGCCGAAAAAGGGTAGTCCAAATACCACTCGCATTAGGATCGAAATGGATGAAGTTGAAAAGGTTCCAAGAAAATGTGGATTGTGTCGAGGTGAGGGTGGTTATCGCAAAAATTGCCCTAATTTTAATCTTGCAGGTCAGTAGTACTTTCATTGTATTTTTTTTTCTTTTCTAATATATCAATCCGGTTCACCACCAGAGTTATTGGCCCGCATATGTAGGATTTAAACTTTGCCCAAATTTGTCTACGCGAAGACCGAAAAAAGGTCGTCCAAATACCACTCGCATTAGGGCCAAAATGGATGAAGTTGAAAAGGTTCAAAGAAAATGTGGATTGTGTCGAGGCGAGGGTCATTATCGCAAAAATTGCCCTAATTTTAATCTTGCACGCCAGTAGTACTTTCGTTGTATTTTTATTTTTTTCTAATATATCAATCTATATTATTATGTTATTTTATATTTTTTCTTTTTAATAAATTCATTTAATAAATTTCTAGCATAAAAATAAAAAATAAAAAAATTAAAAGAAGCTAGTAGAATGGTGCCAACTGAGACGAAGCTATCCTAAAGGAGGTATTAATTAATAAGCAGAAAATAATTAAAATCGAAAAAAAAAGCAAGTAGGATGGCGCCATCTGAGATGGAGTCATCCCGAATGAACATGGTGCCATCTCAGATGGAGCTATGTAAGGGCAAAAGTGAAAGTAGGGTATTTTGGATATTTATTTTCAATGTAGGTCACATTGGACAATTTTTTTGAAAAGTAGGGCCTGCAAAAAAAAAATCAGTTGTCAGCTATCAACTATTTTTACTAAACAAAACCTTAATGTGTGAATCTAGAGCCTTAATTTGATATTTTCATACAATTTGAAAATATCAGAGTGCACTCTATCCCCTATTCAGGGCCGTTTTCTGAGATTTTGGTGGCCTAGGACGAGCCTATAATTTAGGTCATAACTAATAAATATATATAAACATCAAACTTCATACAAAAAACTAAGTAAATTTTTTAGGGCCCAATAGAACCCTAAAATAAAAATTTGGGGTCCAAATTTCGTACTTTTTTTTTGGGGGCCTAGGGCGGTCGCCCACTTCGCCCTGCCTTAGATATGGCCCTGCCCCTACCTTTAGAAGATTATCACGAGGGGCATGCTCATACGCTCTAATGTATGTATGAAGAGAAATGATATTTGTACAACCACTTTTTAACAACTCTCATATTCACATGTGTTTTTATTCTCTCTCTTCTTCTTTCTCTCTCCATTGTTTTTGTCTAATCACAAGAAGAGAAAAGTGGTTGTCACCAAAGTTGTCTCATATTAGTCGTACAAATATCACTTATCATGCATGAATTCCTAAAGGATCGAAGCGTCTTCTTCTACACCAAGCTTTTGCACAAATGAAACAACACCTGAAAAGGAAACGGTTACATCACCATCAGAACTATAAACACCATCCCTTAGATTGAGTGGTAAACTTATATACTGTATACATAAGCGCTTTCGGTAGGAATCCCAACCCCATACATAGAGTAATTCTGCATATCTGGAGGCTGGAGCATTTGGTAATCTGCAATATCACGATCATTAAATTAAAAATAATATAGTCTAAAAGCAAAAATAATAGAAACAATGTATTTCAAATATTTCCCTAAAAAAAAAGGTATTTCAAATATAGCATGATAGGAAATTGTAGATAATATCAATAAATAAGAAACTCCCCTAAAAAAAATCAATAAAATAAGAAACTATACATTAGTTACGCCAGTCCAAAAAGTATAATAATCATATCATTAAATATCATATCATATATTATTCGTTAAATCCTAGCCAAAGATTATGATTCTTTTCCCACCACTTACTCAAATTAGATTGATTTCAATATTTTCATAAAACAATAAATAGTTAGAAAGGCTTATTTCCTTAAAAAAA
>Ga0228711_1006803_pt1 | contig 16814 bp, 9 predicted proteins | sample MedpolnodulmetaG_2_FD_177996 | JGI IMG/M metagenome (GOLD analysis project Ga0228711, IMG submission 177996) | Root nodule microbial communities from Medicago polymorpha collected in Santa Monica, California, United States - brown nodules | ecosystem: Host-associated > Plants > Roots > Nodule...
AAATACCTATTCATACACTTGCTCAAGGGATGTAACTTGTGATCCCCCCCCCCCCACACACACACACACTTGGGAGAAGCATTGTCCTCAATGATTCAAAATTAGAAAATTAAAAGAGAAGAAGAAGAAGGAGGAGGAGGAGGAGGAGGAAGAGAGAAGAGATAAGGGAAGAGAGGAAGAAGAAAGCTCACAATTTCATTGAGGTCCATAAGGAGGACCTTGGAGGTGGAGGTGTTGCATTATGTTCTAGAGCGTTTGGTTATTTTCTTTATTGATGCGATTGCCCCTTAGGACATCGTTCCTTAGCCCGGTTATTTCAACACCTTGCCTTTGTTGTTCGGTGCTTATCCTCTGAACCTCCGTTTGCATCCATGACCATCTTTCATCATTATAATGCCCACCGGCTTCATGGTCATGGTGCTCCTCATCTTGGTGTAAGTTCGCACCTTCCTCTTCACTTAGATTGTGCTCCTCGTGTACCTGTGAATCATCACCAACATACAGCAGATTCTCTTCCACCTCGGTGTTAGTCCGAGATGGATTAGGAAGTATAATCAAACATAAAGGCACATTGAGCTGAAGCTCATAAGTCATGTTATCAGGTGGATGATGCTTAATAAAAATCATAGCAATGAGGGTCTCTATATTAAGCCTATTGTTGCCCTCTGGTTTATTCCTTGGTCCTCACCCACTCCTAACTTCCTAGCTATATAGGTGATGATACCACCTACTACTATCTCTCCTTTACCATCAGATTTTGTACCTATAGAGGCGAGATAATCAAGCAAGTAATAACAGGTATTCACAGGGCGGTTATTAAGCATAGCCCACAACATGAAAAGCTCATCTGTCCTAGTGGTTCCCAACTCTTTCCTACCCCAGATGGTGCAAGCCATGACCCTTTGAAGGTACCTAAGCACGGGGTTGTGAATGTTGCTAGCCTTATTGGAACGTGAATTGTATTGTGTTAAACCGGTGATACGTTCCCAAAAGGTAGCAGGGTTATAGTCTTCCGACTTTAGATCATGATTGCATTTGCAAAGTCCATCTCTAAGAAAAAAAATTCAAGAGACATCTCATAGTCAATGTTCATAAGCCGGAAGGAGACTCAATGATTAGGGTTATCAAAGTTCAACCTATCCTTCTTGAAAGCAATAGAGCTTAAGAATTCATAAGTGAAGTTTTCGAACCCCCTCATAGGTCTCAACATCTCAATTCATCCTAGGTTTCCTAGCAACCTAAACACATTATCTCTAATTCCTAACACATTCAAAGTATGAGAATCAGGGTACCTACAAGGGTGTAAAGGTTTAGAGATAAGAGCTTTATACCTATCCCTTTGCTTGTTATCTTTGAATTGTATTCCATGATTCTTAGTCGGTGCTTTCCTCTTTGAAGAAGGTCCTCCGGAAGAGCTTCCTGTCTCCTTTCAGTTCTCTTTGGAGCCATGTTTTCCTTGACCTAGTTTGAGTTTGTGTGACTTGGTGGGGGTTGTGGTGAAGGTTAGGTTTTGGAAAGGTTGTTGGTGGAAAAGGTTGGTTTAGTTATGGGGTTAATGTTTAAGTAAGGTGTATGAGTTTAATGGTGTAGGTTGGTGATGAATTTGGGGTTTTTGGGTTAGGTTAATGGGGTATACGAATTTGGATGATTTGTGGTTTGGGTGAATGAAAGTTGTTTTTGTTTGGTGGGTTATGTTTGGAATGTTATTTGGAGTTGATTGGGTGAAGAAATTTTGTGATTTGGTGGAGATTTGAGGAAGATACGAAGGTTTGACGGTTTTTGGTTATGGAGGTTTTAGAGAGTAGTTTGAGAGATGAGAGATGTTTGTGTTGAAGAATGAAGGAAGAAGATGAAAAAAAAATATTGGTATATGGATTTTGTGGGTTTTGGTTTTCATGGTCAGGCACGGGTCGTGCCATCTTTTTGGCATTTTTAGCCTCAATTTTTTTCGTTTTCTTGAATCAGTCTCGAACATTTACCTACAAAACAACTTAAAACAACGAAAAACAAACAAAATAAAAGCGATTAAATGCGTGGGTTGCCTCCCCCAAAGCGCTCGTTTAGAGTCATTAGCTTGACGGTTAGAAAGTGTCTATAGAAAGGATCAAAGAGATCATATTGTATAGATGACGCTAGGAAGCGTTCTTTCACATCATGATCTTTAACCATGCAACAAGAATAAAGAGCAGGACCTTTCATAAGATTTTCCAACTCAAATCCTACCATCTCATCACTCACTTGAAAAACAACCCTACCATTTTTAACATCAACAATAGCTCCCGCAGTAGCGAGGAAAGGTTTCCCTAGAATTATAGGGACGTCATGGTCCTCCGGAATGTCAACTACCACAAAATCAGCCGGGATGTATATCCCTTCTATCTTAACGGGGATGTCCTCAACAAATCCAACTATTTGGATTGTAGAACGGTCAGCTAACTTCAAGGTCATCTCGGTAGGTTTCAATTCTCCTATCCAAATCCTCTTAAAGAGGGACAAAGGCAACAAGCTAACACTAGCTCCTAAGTTGCACAAGGATTTATCAATGGTCTCATTCCCAATCACACAAGGGATGGCAAAACTACCTGGGTCTCTAAGCTTGGGAGGCGGCTTCTTAATGATTGCACTACTTTCCCTAGTCAAAGCTATTGTCTCATTATGCTCTATAGTCTTTTTCTTTGAAAAAATTTCTTTTAAAAACTTGGCATATAGAGGCATCTGAGACAAAGCTTCCGCAAATGGAATATTAATGCAAATTTTTTTAAGTATATTGACAAATTTATTGAATTGTGCCTCCAAGTTAGGTTTAGCAAGACTCAATGGGAAAGGGACTTTGGGTTGCTTCAATAAAGTCGTAGTTGAGTTGACAAATCTTGAAAACGGTGTTTTTGAAACTTTTTTCCCAATTAAAAGACATCTACCACAAAACCCAAATTCTCGATCTATGTGTCTTGTCTTAATCTCTGATCACTTTATTCATGAGTTATTGACAGATGAATTTCCAATACCTCCACCATGTACGAAGTGTAAACTACACAAGATAGATGAAGCTGAGATGTGGGAAGATGCTTTTTTGGATAGATAAACTTGGTTTCATGAACTCATGAATATTGAAAAACAAGAGAAACCACACAAAAAAAATCAAATGAAGGCAATCCAATTCTATTGAATAGTGAACATGAAGAAGCAAATTCACTAATCAGGATATGCCACTTTTTTTTTTGTTTTGTGTTCCTAGTGTTTATGGTTGATAATGCACCAACATAATTTTTCTAGTCAATAATGCATCGACATTTTTTTTTTGTGCCGAATATATCACTAATGTTATGTAAATATATATCTTTTATGTTTTATGCAGTGGACAATGCGCTGAAAGTTTATGCGGATAATATTGCAAAAAAAATTATATAGATATATGTCTCCAGTTAATCTACGTGTAATTTTATCTTTTCTTTTACTTCGTTTTATTCTGATATTTTCTCATGTATCTACTTCTCTCAAGTGAATCGTGTATTAAGTTGATCAAGTGGAAGGTTATTTCCGATATTAATCTTTCGAGAAGATGGTTACAATTTTTTTACCCCCCACGGACAAGTTAGAAGAGTTGAAGATACAACTAATATGTTGTTCATGTTGGTGAAAATCATATCGTGTGTCATGTTGGTGTACATGTACCAAACATAGATCCAGGGGATAATAACGACAAACAACTATTTTTTATCATCATGATATGATAGCTTAAGGGTTATGGTGATGCAGTATCCATGTTATTCTTGATGGTATTTGAAGATGGTAAACTATTTTTTTGAGTTCGTTTGAATTGCAAGTGTCCAAATTATCGGTAGAAATTTAATATCATGTTGTAAATTTTTATGTTATTTGATGAATTGTTGTGTGATATTGTGGATTTCTGTAATGTTTAATTGCTATTGAATTTAAATCATTGGTGTATTGTTGATCAATTTTAAGTTATTGTCTAATGATGTGGAATTTTAATTGTATAGTTGTTGACTTATGTGAAGCGGGGGGCTATGCATCAAAGCGTATTGAAATGTTATATGAATTGAGAAAATAAGAAAAAATTAATGATAAAAGGGCAAATTGCATTGAGTTCCCTTGAGATTTTCTTAAATAACACAAACGCCCATTCTAATTTTCCAAACTCATTGATCTCCCCTCATTTTATCCATTTCAATAACTTTGTAAATATACAATTTAATTTCAATCATTTTGGTTTGTTTGAATTTGTTTTCTCTTTTCACAATTAAGTTAAATGAGTTTTTTTTTTTCACAATGTAGAAACAATAACAACATTTGGATTTACCATCAAATAGAACATAACATCGGCAATTACATAAGAGATCAAAAGAGAATATAGAGATGAGAAGAATTTTGGTGGATAGTCATTGTGGTTGATCAATGAAAAGAAAATAATCTTCGATATATTCATTTTATTACATTAGAGTTTAAAAATTAAACCACCTTGACTGAGGAACAATATGTTGGTAAAAATCATCTATGTGAAAAATGGAAGAAAAAAATAGTCAAAAATTAAGTGAGTACATACTCGTATCTAAGAAGTTAATTGCTAAAAAGAAAATGGAATTAATAAAGTTTAAACCTTATATTATAAGGGAAGTGTTTGTCAGTTTGATAAAAAAAATAAGGAAGATTAATGTTCCGTTAAAAAATATAGCGAATGTTTGTGTTATTTAAGAAGACCTTAAGTGAGGTTGGTGTAATTAGCCTATGATTTTTTTTAAAGAGTAATTTGATCATGATAAAATCATTGAAATAGTTGTTATTAAATATTATGAAGTGGTAAGTTAAAAATATGTAAAAATATTAAAAATAATAAAGATTTCAATATTGATATTTTTTTTTTGAGAAAAAATATTTCATTATTGATAAAGATGTCGTTATGAGTCTCGTGTATGAATTGTACAACTATATTATTTAGTGACTCATTTATCATTTTTTATGGTCTAACTTCTTTCATTCTCTGTTGTTCCTAAATATGTTGAGATTTGCAGGTTTCAAGCTGTCTTGATTGCCTACACTATGTTTCTTCAAACTCGAAAGAGCTTTTATACTTGTTGGTTTGTTTAGCGGGTTCTTCGCAAATGTTCACTTTTCATATTATTTTTTTGTAAACTGTTGTTCCGCCCATATACTAGTTCGCTGGATTGGCCCCGTGATTAGTGAATTTTTTTAGGATAGATTAGGGTCGATTTACTTGGTCTGATTTATCATGTTCTATCTCTGCTTGGGTTATACCTGAGTCAAGTCTAATGCTTGTGATTAGTGAATAATTTTTTTAGATTAAAAGGTGTAAACAATTGTCATTTTTTCTTTGGATTAACTACAAAAGAAAAACTCATAAGATGGTAATTATATTTCATCCTAAAAAAGAAAAAATCATATGAACATCATAAACTAAATATCATCTTTTGTTACAAAAAAAAACATAAAGTAAATATTGGTTAAGGTGTCAAAATATTAAGATGGGGAAAAAAATTTGTTTTCACCGGTCTTTAGCTTTCATAATTAGATAAAGATAAAATAAATTGTAAATTGTTTTTAACTCTTTAGATATTTAGAAGTTGAATTATAGAAAAATTTGTTTTGATTGAGATTAAGATGAAGTGTGTTTGTTCTTTAAAAAAAAGATTATGTTAGTTTGTTTTAACAACTGAGTTTGTTTTAATTTGTTTTTAAGAGAGAAAAAATAGGGGGAGGTTGATGCAAAAGATACAAAAATATATAATTTTGATGACGTGTCAAAAAATTAAGAAGGAGCAAAATTGTATTTTTAATAGACATTAAGTTTTATAATTAGAGAATAAATTGTTAGTAAAACTATTGATTGTTGGATTGTTTGTGTGTTAAGGGTGTGTTTGGTTGTGAAAAGAAAGTGAGAAGAGAGAAATAGGTGAGATAGAAAGAGATGAGAAATATGGTAGATTTGAAGTATTGATTGATATAAGAGAAGAAGATAAGAAATAGAGAAGAGAGAAATGTTATTATTTTTGGACGGTCAAAAATACCCTTGAATCAAAAAAGTATTAAAGAACCAATCTATTGTAAGGATTCAATTAACTTCTGTTAACATGCAATTCGATTAAATTATTAACTCAACTAACCTGGATTAAGTTTTTTTTTTTGAGAGAAATAAATAACCTGGATTAAGTTTCCTTCAAAAAAAACCTGGATTAAGTTAATTACCTTAATTAATTTTAATATTAATTTAACTCAATTAAAGTTATTATGTAACCTATTTCCCCAACCCCACACGTTTTCACCACCACAACTTGTTTCCTTCCTCGGTGCCTTTTGTAGCTTCAGTTTCTGTGTTTTTTTTTGTAATACTTCACATTGTGATTTGAGAACGACTGGGATATGTAACGAATAGGAAAATGTTTGTTAATTGATATATCATTTCACCAATCTTCACTTATATTGTCTTCTCTGTTCCAAGCCATCGTCTTCTTCAATTATTCGCACTTATGCGAAGATTCTGAAAATTGTGGGACCCACGTGTTTTATCTCTCTCTTGCCTGTCTCTTCTCTCTGCCAAACAGGAGAAATGCTCCACTTCTCTTGTATATCTCTCCCCTCAACTTCTCTCTCGCCTAATTCTCCTCTACCAAACAAGCCGTAAGTGTGTTTAAACATATCATTTTGTGTCTTGGTTTTGCATTCCATTTATGCACTTGTGTTTTTCTTGTAATTTATTTCTATAACTACCATTCAGCAGCAGACAATGACATTATTTGCATTATTTTCACTTGTTCAAGTTGTCTCTTGGAAAAAGACACTTGATGTGATATGCCTCATGCATGCAATGCCCAGTGTCCACTATCAAATTAAAGTAGTTAAGAAGTCAACGTCGCCAGTAGGTTTTGCCAATATAAGTTAGCACATTTTTTTTACCCTTTTCTAATTCAAGCAATAATATGTCAATAGGTGTCAAATCAAACTATTCTTAATTCATATGCAACCATAAAAAAAAATCAAATTGTTCTCTGTTTTCTAATGACTTTTTTTCTGGCATAGTTTGTGATATTTATTAATAAATTCTTTCTTTAGAATTTTAAAAAAATGAAAAATTGAAAGGTAACAACGGATTTTTCTTTCGGTGGCATTTAGCGTACACAAACGATAGAATTTGTGTATCAAACTCAAATGCAACATCAGCCATTCATTTGTAATCTAAAAGTTCAGTGGTAATGATTAAAGAAGGTTAAAGTACTGTGAGTAGTATGAGATTATTTTTTATGACAAAAAGTATGGACAATAGCCTGTGCCTTATGCTAGTCTGTGTTATGTGGGCTTCGCTCTCATCTTTACACGGTTTCAGTTTTTTTCTGTATGTTCTTGGTTTTCCATTTTTTTAATATATCCATCAGTTTAAAAGTAATATAAATATAATAACTATAAAATAATCCCTAAAAAAAATAGAGTTTAATAGTGGTTGGTTTACGGTCCAAAATAATTTTGCTCATACAAAACATTTCAAATTATCACATAAATTAAAAACATTAATTTATGTAACAATTTTAAATATTTTGATTTGTTGTATGTGTAAAATTGATTTTAGACCGTCAATCCACCACCATTAAACTAAAAAAATTAACCTAAAATAAATAATATAGATGACAACCATGTTAATTATTTTCTTTACAAAAATAACCATGCTAATTTTTTCTATATTATATCACGGTTTCAATGCTTGATAACAACCATAAAAAATAACAACATTTGGTTTTACCATCAAATAGAACATAACATCGGCAATTACATAACAGATCAAAAGAGAATATAGAAATGAGAAGAATTTTGGTGGATAGTCATTGAGGTTGATCAATGAAAAGGAAATAATCTTCGATATATTAGTTTTATTACATTAGAGTTTAAAAATTAAACCACCTTGACTGAGGAACAATATGTTGGGAAAAATCATCTATGTGAAAAATGGAAGTAAAAAATAGTCAAAAATTAAGTGAGTACATACTCGTATCAAGAAGTTAATTGCTCAAAAAAAATGGAATTAACAAAGTTTAAACCTTATATTATAAGGGAAGTGATTGTCAATTTGATAAAAAAAAAAAAGGAAGATTAATGTTTAGTTAAAAAAATATAGCGAATGTTTGTGTTATTTAAGAAGACCTTAAGTGAGGTTGGTGTAATTAACACATGATTTTTTTTTAAAGTTTGTCCATGATAAAATCATTGAAATAGTTGTTATTAAATATTATGAAGTGGTAAGTTAAAAATATGTAAAAATATTAAAAATAATAAAGATTTCACTATTGATAAAGATGTCATTACGAGTCTCGTGTATGAATTGTACAACTATATTATTTAGTGACTAATTTATCATTTTTTCAGGGTTTTTTATAGTCATATTTCTAAAAGATATAATAATTAATAATCTACAACAATAAAAAAATATTATTAATAATATGACATGGTGGTCTGACTTCTTTGATTCTCTATTGTTTTTAAATATGTTGAGATTTGCAGGTTTCAAGGTGTCTTGTTTGCCTACACTCTGGTTCTTCAAATTGGAAAGAGCTTTTATGCTTGTTGGTTTGTTTAGCGAGTTTTTGGCACTTGAATTTGATACCTTGCTGACGGTCGACTCATTAATTGTTCTTCACAGATGTTCGCTTTTCATATTTTTTTTGTAAACTGCTTTCCCGCCCGTATACTGGTTCTCTAGATTGCCCTTGTGATTAGTGGATTTTTTTAGGATAGATTAGGGTCGGTCTACTTGGCCTGATTTATCATGTTCTATCTCTGTTTTGGGTTATACCTGAGTCAAGTATAATGCCCGTGATTAGTGAATATTTTTTTAGATTAAAAGGTGTAAACAATTGCCATTTTTTCTTTGGATTAACTACAAAAGAAAAACTCATAAGATGGTAATTATATTACATCCTAAAAAAGAAAAAATCATATGATCATCATAAACTAAATATGATCTTTTGTTACAAAAGACACATAAAGTAAATATAGGTTAAGGTGTCAAAATATTAAGATGGGGCAAAAAATTTGTTTTCACTGGTCGTTACCTTTCATAATTAGAGAAAGATATAACAAATTGTAAAATGTTTTTAACTCTATAGATATTTAGAAGTTGAATTATAGAAAAATTTGTTTTGATTGAGATTAAGGTTACGTGTGTTTGCTCTTTAAAAAAAGATTACGTTAGTTTGTTTTAACAATTGAGTTTGTTTTAATTTGATTTTAAGAGAGAAAAATAGGAGGAGGTTGAAGCAAAAGACATAAAAGTATATAATTTTGATAACGTGTCAAAAAATTAAGAAGGAGCAAATTGTATCTTTAGTAGACATTAAGTTTTATAATTAGAGAATAGATTCTTAGAAAAACTATTGATCGTTGGATTGTTTGTGTGTTAAGTGTGTTTAAACATATCGTTTTGTGTCTTGGCTTTGCATTCCATTTATGCACCTGTGTTTTTCTTGTAATTTATTTCTATAACTACCATTTAGCAGCGAACAATGATAAAAGATTATTTTTAGATAGTCACAAGCCAAAATACAAACCCTTTAGGCACACTCACAAAATAAAAATTCCACATCATATTCTTTTAATTATTTCAAACGTAATGATAAAGTTAACTTTAGATTTTGCTTTTATGTGAGTGTGTTTAAACTTGTGTCCATAGTCTTGTGACTATGGAAGACTTGCTCAATGATAAATTGCAATTTGTATTATTTTCATTGGTTCAAGTTGTCTCTTAGAAAAAGATACTTGATGTGATATGCTTCATGCATCCAATGCCCAGTGTCCACTATCAAATCAAAGTAGTTAAGAAGTCAACGTCACCGGCAGGTTTTGTCAATATAAGCTAGCACGTTTTTTTTCCTTTCTAATTCAAGCAATAGTCCGTCAATAGGTGTCAAATCAAACTATTCTTAATTCATATGCAAACAAAAAAAAAATCAAATTGTTCTTTGTTTTCTAATGACTTTTTTTTTCTGGCATAGTTTGTGCTATTTATTAATAAATTCTTTCTTTCGAATTTAAAAAAAATGAAAAATTGAAAGGGACCAGCGAAGTTTTCTTTCACCAAACAATCAAACTACAAAGTACCATAAACCATGGATGAGGATACCATTAATTAACGTGCTGGAAAAAAGACCGTACATGATTTTGAAAATAAAATATCGAGTTTAATACTTTTTTACTGAATTAAGTTGTTGTTAGAATGTGAATTTAACCGATGTATGGACTGGTGTTCTCAGCCTATATTCTCCTTCTTCAAGTATTATATACAAAGGAAGAAATTGTGTCCCTCTATTGTGAGCTTCTTCACCGTTTCAAAGACAATTTGGTCCCTCAATTGTGAGTTCGTTGTCCTTGTAACCATTGATCAGCGGTTACGAATACAGGATTCGTAACCGTCGAACGTTAGGATTTGCAATCATTGGAGACGGTAATGGTTTTAGGATTTGAACTATCGCTCCATATTGTCGCGAGCACCCCCTCACAGAGAGGGGCTGTGAATTAAGTAAATGGTTCAATTTTGAATTGGGCCTGTGTATTGGACCTTGGACTGCTCCAAACACAAACTTTTGAGCAGTCCAAAATAGAGTAGTCCGCCAAGTCGTCATTCTTAGAGTAAAAAGGATGACTTCGAGCAATTTTGAGATTCTATGCTAGGATAAAACCCGTGCTCATGGGGACTTATTTGTAAGCCAACGCTGTGCTCGCATTGTACTTGTTAGGTGTTCAAAATATTTAATAGTTAGCTTGATTCCTCGAACAGAATTTGTGATGGACAAAGGAATTAATAGTTCTAGGATAATCTTTGCTCATGAAGAGAAATTTTTCTTCGATGGTGAAACCCGTAAATTGAGACTAGTGACACTTCTTGTTGACTTGTTTGTCATAATATGTTTGTTTATGTTGATTAGTTCGAATAGAACTTTGCTCGTGAGGAGCAAAAAGGGGCTGAATTGATAGTAATGCTCACAGGGAGCTTTCATTATTTGCTCGTTTAGGGGAGTGTCTCATGATGATTTAATCATTTGTCCTCTAAACATTTATTGCGAGTATCTCAAAGATGAGATTGAAGGGACATGACCTTTGGTTTCTGGGTGCCACATGTAAAGACTAGTAATGCACTTGATTACTTACGCTCTTGAGTTGTTATGTTAGTGTTAATTTTTGGGAAAACATCCCAGTCGTTGGATTGATTCTAGTGTGGGGGGGTTTGATGGAGCTTCTCCTGAATCATTGGATTGATCAAATGCCTGGATCTAAATTGTTGTTTTGTTTATGTGTTGTATGGGATAGCATAAAAGATTTTGGTGGTTTTTGTGAAACATGCAGTTTACTCTCTTTTAACTCTCTTGTTTGTTGTTTCTGTGTTTTTGAAGGTTCTACATCCAAAAGTTGTTACCAAATTTTAGAAATATCTCATCACTCTCCTGTTTGATCTTTCGATTATTCAAACAGGTTGGTGTTTTCATACTTAACTTCTTTCATGCTTTAAGCTTTTCAGTTTAGAACTTGTTCATCATGTCTTGCGGTAGAATATGATGATATGGTTATAGGTTTTGAGTATTTGTTTCATGATATTTTAGAGAATCACCGATGTATGGAAATTTATACGTCTTTCTTTGCCTTTTTTATTGCTTAGAATGTTACTGTTAGACGTTGGTTTATGACTTATAGTCTAACCAGACGCTATTCTAAGAGGAAGTCTTCATTGTAATCCTAAACCCTTGGGTAATTGGGTTTTCATTAGTCTTGTCATTCGTGAGGAACGTTTATGCTCTTCCTCTCGCTGAAACATTATAATCAGTGTAGGAAGGGTGGATTTGAATGTTGAATTTATTTTTCCCCCTTCCCTTTCATGTTTCATATGGCTCAAAGAAGGAAAGGCCATATCCCAACTAAGGAACATATCAACGGCTGGATAAAATATGAACCCTTAAATACGTCCACCATCTACGCTCTCCCTGAAACTGACGAGCATTCATTCATAACTATTCAACCTAGGGTGCCTGAGGATTGGGTGAGTATTCCCTTGGTAGAAAGCAAGATATGTTCTTGGTATGAGGGGAACATGATAAATATGCATGAGGTTGTCATCAAAGACATGAGTTTCAGAATGCTCTTCTTAGATTTTCAGAAGGAGGTTTTATGGTGTCTAGAGTTATCCCCTTCACATCTTCCACCTAATTACATGGCTTTTGTTCGATCCTTTGAATTGATGTGTGAGTACTGTAACGCTCTGGATTTTAGATCCAAGACATTACGCCTAATTCAATTTATTTTAAAAAAAAAACTACTATTATTTTTATTATTAATAATAAATTCTTAAGAAAACCTATACAAAATTCTTAACATAATTTAATTAAAATTCTTAAAATAAATATTCTTCAAAAAATTCTTCTAAGGTTACAGTTCAATCAAAAAACCCAATTTTTGTCCCCACGTACGCTTTCATCACACATCAAACTTCATATATCATCTTTGGTACCTACAACATTATATTAATGTAAGGGTCAATTTCCTTATCCAAATTGGTTCATACTCAAAGCACAAGAACAATGCCACAAAATAGATAGTATCAAAACTTCTCAATCAAAAAGAAATAAGAAAAATACATTTAAGTCTTTAATGTAAAGTTCATACACATTTCTTTTGTATATATAACAGTTTAATCACTTATCAATACACAGATGTATAACAGACCCAATGCAATGCAATATTGTGTAAAATGCATGCTCTTAAATACTACATGATCTGGATATAACCTGACACTAAGGCATCCACACAGAATATAATTATAACCCGCCACACAGACATCCACACAAAATATAATTAACCCGCCACACATGCACCACACAGATGCATATGCCATACATGATAATGATGATAATGAAAACTAAATCCCGCCACTTAGGCACCACTAAGAAATGCAACTTAAATCCCGTCACTTAGGCACCACTAAGAAATATGATATTAACCCGCCACTAAGGCAATTACAGTCAAGTATTAATGCATCATCAAGTACACAAACCCAAAGTCAATCATTTCACAAACTCACATTTTCACCTTTCTCTTCTTTAATTCATCAAAAGAAAAATGTAACATTTCTTTTCCAACATTACAAAAACATATAAAGCATAATAATATAAAATATATCAATTCACACCACATTATCATACACAACTTTTATATAAAACATAATTAAGAATAATCACTCATAATTAATAATAATCACTTTTAGAAAGGATTAATTTTACCATGAAAACATGTTTTAATTATTTTTCTTTTTAAAAGACAACAATTGCTACCTCTACTTAATAACCCAGCCCACCCAGTACTTAGTATGGACGTATGGGGAAAAAGCCTTTATCTGGAGATAAGAATGGCCCGACGAGGTACTTAGAGGAATCGTAGCACAAAGCTTCAAAGAAAATAATTCTAGATTTAGAAATTGGAGTATGGAAATAAATAAGCAAAAAAATGAGATATTAGAGTACCTTAGGACTTGTACAAATTTAAAAAGTGAAGATAGGAATGGCTCGATGGACTTAAAAGAAATAATCATTTTGGGAGGAAAGACTGGTAATAATTTTGGACCCAATATGAACAAATGGAAGACCATAGGACATAGCGACAATTCAATTTCCTCATGAATATTGCTGGTACGTGTGACTAAGAAGAAATATGTGAGGGCTGACTTTTGAGCTAAGAATGCTATGACTTCCTCCATTCAATGTTACCGACAGAACAATAGTGGTTATAGTGATACTCTCTTCTTTTTCATGAGTGAAGAGAAAGGATGATCAATGGTGATAAAATGGTGAACCGGAAAAGTAGGGGGAATGATAACCACAGACGTACAAAGGGAATTGATTTCCCTTTATTCTTGATTACTGCACACGATGGAGAAAAGACAATAGGTATATTGTATTTCACCAAAATGGATTGTATAATGATCTTTGAATGGTGTTGTGATTACCACTTTAAAGGCAATTAAAAGAGGATAATAATTCAGCAAATATGAAGGTTAACAAGTAAGTTTCACGTAGGAAAAGAATGAGGAAAGTTAGAGAATTAGATCATGTCTACTAATGGATAAAAACGGTTTATGAAGGCTAACGTGAGAATATAATATCGAGAGGGAGAGTGAGAGGGGCTGGAGTTTGTTTCCAATTGTTTCTAAAATCAAGGAAGTCACTATACATGTAGTTTCTCAAAAATACACCCACGTTGACACAAATTATGGTTTATAAAATTCCCATATTTAAGGATTATAAGCACTAGTAAGAGAGGGAGAAAAATCAGTAGAAGTATGTGTTGATCATGTGCAGATAAAAGTGCAAAATATGTGCCAAATGACCGTTATTGTAGAAGGGGAAAATAAGGAAGGAATGACACACATATGTGAGTGGTGGTTGTTGCTATTATCAAGCAAGACATGGCTAAGAACGTTAATCACTAAGTTACTTAATATTATAGATAATTCTTTGACCCAACAAACAAACTCATGGGACGTGGTCATTGAGTAAAATTAACTAGTTATATGTAAGTAAACATATGAAATGACATATACTGTGTATATAAAATATTGGGATGTTACAAGTACCTTGATCTGGACCTTGTTCAAGGTTTTAAGGACAAGTATTTCCTTATAAAACCTAAGAATATGATGGCATAAACCAACTCCTTTCTTGGATGTCCTTTATTAGACAAATTTGATAGGAGCATCCCGAATTCATAACCCAACTCCTTTCAGGTTCCCAACTTGTAACAGCTAGTGCTCTCGCACTTTCATAACCTTCATCTCCGACAACAACAATCTGAGCAAATGATTTACTACCACCCCCTATTTGAGGACAGTCCTTCTTGAAATAGCATAGGGTGTGACAGATAAATCACTTGAACTTTGATATGTCAACACCCCTTGATTTTTACTTTGACATGGCCTCTTTGCCTTTTCTATTACCTTTATTCTCACTTCTTCCCTTTGAAATATTCAAGCCTTTTCACTAATCAACAGAGTAACTTTACACAAAGATTCCAAAAGGAATCTCAAGAGACTCAATTCTACCATTTTCTATTACCTCTATTCTCACTTCATTCTACCATTTTCCTGAATCTCTACCCATGACCAAGATATTCAATATTTTAGTATCCTACAAGGTGAATCCAGGGATGATTCTCCCAACCCCAGAGTTCTTACCAAGACAAAACCTAAGAAAACTCTCTTAACCATAGTTTGAGTGTTGGATACAAAACCCATGTTTTTCACTCACCCAAACCCTAATCATGACCTACCTATATTTATATGATTCATCCAACCCATAAAAACTTGGCGACAAAGAAAACAGAAAACTCGCGTCTCGACATCACGAATTCGAAGTTTTCCCGCGCGTAGGCAACCTTTTGAGTTATGCGTCGCGAAGTTTTCCTCCACATTGCAAAATAGGTTGAACCCATGTTTAATATTTCAAGACATATACAACATCTATTTCATTATTTAAAACTAAAATTCAAAATTCTCGAAGGTAAAAACTTGGATATCAAATTTAGTATAGAACAAGGGGATTTTGTTTTTTTTCACTATGACTAACAATCAATTTTTTTTTTCTTTACACAATAACAATCATTTATATAACATAATTTCAACTTCTAAATAATTTTTTAACAAAACTGATAATTTTATAATAATAATTAATGAACTATAAATTGTGCGCCTATATAGCACCAATATACATTCATCTTTGACACCGATACAACTCGAGTACATGTGATTACATTAATTTAATTAATTTTATTTTTGTATGGAAATCAATTTTGACATTCTCATTAATTACTATCAACATTGACATATTTGTATCAATATCATGTTTAATGTTTGTGTCTGTGTTAGTGTTTCGTAAGTCCGCATCCCTTGTTTCAGGATACCGGCAACGCCACTAATTAAACTCCTCATAAATGATTTCAACATACAATCAAGAACACATATCATAACATATAACTAACAACATTTCCTCTCAAAAAAAAAAAAATAAAAACATTTATACATCACTGACAAGGAAAATAATGCAAATTAACCACTGACACAACTTTGCATTTTATTTTAAACTGCAAATATAAAATTGAACCCAAAAATGGTGTTGCTCATGGTTTTCTTGTCAACAATATGCTAAGATTGGTGAACTTAGTTTTCTCTTTGGACATCCGATCAGTTAAATTTTTTCTATAGCGGTCAAAAATCTCCTTAATGACACCTTCACCAAAGTGACTAACTAGCAAAGGTTCAGCCACAGCCCTAATGCATTGTGCCATATTGTATCCATCATCTCTGAGTGATTCTGACATTTCAGACTCAAATTCAAAGGCATTACAATCATCAAGAGCATTCCAATTAACTTCAGAAACCTCCAATTTATTGATAACAAATGATCCTTCATTGAGAACTTCCAACTTCACTTCAGATGGAGAAGGATAATAATTAGGAATGTTGAAAGTATTGATTTTCTCTTCGTTAATGATTCCCTGGGGCATAGATTGAATAAATCATATTAATATTATTAAATTTATTTTCTTCAAAAAATATCGTGAAATTTATTTATTTTTATTTTTCAAAATTTTAGAATTTTTTTCTCATACTTTCACTCATGTATTTATAGTGTTCTATGAGGGTGAATGTAAAAGGAGTTAATGTAAACCAAATGAGCTCCTCCAACTAAGAGAGGTTATCACGTAGTTTACATTACCTCCTGTTCACACTTGGTATTGTGATAACCCCTCTTAGTGAT
>Ga0228711_1006804_pt1 | contig 16813 bp, 3 predicted proteins | sample MedpolnodulmetaG_2_FD_177996 | JGI IMG/M metagenome (GOLD analysis project Ga0228711, IMG submission 177996) | Root nodule microbial communities from Medicago polymorpha collected in Santa Monica, California, United States - brown nodules | ecosystem: Host-associated > Plants > Roots > Nodule...
TACCTGATGTTGCACCAGTATTGTTGCCTTTTTCTAGAGCGGCATTAGAATCGTTGTGTTCGAGCTTCTTTGTATTGAGAAAACGACCACCATTTCCCCTTGCCCTTCTCAAAGCATGTTGGTGACGGGATTCATGAAGATACGGCTGTTAGAAATGAATGATACAACTGTGACTATGACCAATTCTACACAAATAGAAAAGCAGTAATACATATTTATACTAGTACTAGAGTCCTAATCTTCATTAAATAGGAAAACAATAATGATAAATGATAAAATATAGAAACCATTCCTATGGATAATTAAGTTACCCTAGATTGATCTAAGATACAATTAAGATATTTTACATATTTCTTAATATAAAACTCTTGAGGTGCCTTTTCCAAACTGCTTAATCTTTTAGAAAAGTTGGTTTTGGATACCAACAGATACACAAATATGAGAGTCAAGTATTAAACACAATGAATTTTAATTTTACAGCCATTTTTTCATCATATCAGTGATGATGCTTTAAGGTAGATATCAGTCATACCTTTCTAACTTTAATAACTTTCTTTTCAAGCTCAGCCTTAGCGCGCGACTGTCTTCGTCTCAAAATACCATGATACTGCTTTGCATTGACATACACAGGTTCCTCTTCCATTTTAAGTGGCAAAAGCATTCTAGCATGATGCATTTGGTATAGCTGAGGATTCATCTAGCATAATGCCAATAGCTGTTAGGACTCGAGTAAATTAGCAACAGAGCAGTATTAACTATTAAGAATATTAAAAGACTGATAGGCCCATAAAAATAAAAAACGTCTTGGACGAAAAAAAGGAAGAGAAAGAGAGGTTTAATTTAAATTTAGATGCAAAAGTCCATAGAGAGGGAAACAAGGTAATGACGGAAACAAATATTCTCAATAGTTTAGTTCAAAAAACTAAAAAGTATACATAAATATACATATAAATTATAGTCCGAAGAACTAACTACAAATATTACTATTAACATTAATCTACACACAATTAAGAACATGCAATCAATCAACACATAATTTTTTTATTACCAAAATAAGAATACAAATTGCACACTAAGAAACCCGGATGCATAAGAGTACAGATACATAATGATTGTACACATTCACATTGTTTATTGGTCACTAATAAACAAATACTATCAGTAGTCAATATAAGATGATTACAATTTTTTAAAAAGTGCAATCATAACAAGTATGCATAGCTGCATATTTTCTCCCTACCTATATCAGCACATATTCTTATACTATGAATCGGTCAGAAAAAACATACAATTGACTGTTATTAGTTAGTAAGACATGTCAAACATGTATCATATCTAGATGACAATTATTTCTTTAGTTGGTAAGAAGTGCCAAAAATGTATCTGAGAAATATCGGTGGAAGTATCTTTAAAAGTAATTTAAATTTCTATCGGATATTTTTTCGGTATATATCGGATAGTATCAGATGTGTATCAGTATCGAATGTGCCGGACACCGATACTCTTCTATTTCTGAAGTATCTGGGCTTCATAGATTACACGCATATTCACTTTATGAACTATTTTATCATTACAACATATTTGTAAGTTTTTTCCTCAAACAACATATTTGCTGATAGTATATGTAATAATTATAAATATTAATATGACATGTCCTTGCAAGGAATAAATGAATATGCTGATTGTATTTTATGTTGTAAATAAGCGTATCATGCACAGATATAGGTGCATACAATATCTATCCTAGACACCAAACACAAGAAGTAAACAAATTATCTTTCCAATGAATAAAAAGAAGGTAAGTTCTAGTCTTTAGACCAGATCAAGTAAGTTTGATTTTCAATCACATTGACATAGCAATATTTTGATAGCATACCATAGCTTGTTGTCCATAAGCATTCAAGATTTGACCATATTGTGCATTTGAATAAGGAGATGTTAAAACCTGTAACCAGATATGACAAAAGTTCACCATGTGTACATATCTTGGAAAAATATAATGTTAAAGGTCTTACAATCGAATGACCAACGAGTTCCGTCTGCGAATTTGGATCAAGGTGCTTGTCCATGGTAAATGTGGTTGAGGACAGGGCCTGTTTGATGTTTTGGTGCTCCTTGGCAACGTCCCCGCCTGAGACCAATAAGACATTTTTTTTTCATGAATATTAAATGCATATACAATGCTAATACATGTAAAGAGACACATTTAGTTTGTGACTGTGAATTCTCCATCTATCATTCAAAATTCATCATTGAAGACACAATTCTCTCACTTCGAACACAACTAGAATATCACTTAGAGTGAAATTTCCTTCAAAAAGTTACTTGAATCGTCTATAAGTTTCCCTTGATTATAAACAACCATAGTAAACACGGAGGTAAAATGGTTAATTTTATCTGTTCATTAAGATGAAAAATTCCAATTGATTTGACAAATCTGGACACCAAATTGCAAATGGCCTAAAATTACGTCAACTTAACCTATCAAAACAGATAAATTACTACGGATAACACAAGCATGCTGGCTAAGATGTGTATGCAAAAGGAAGTAATAACAAAAAATACATTATAAACAGGAAAAAGTTTGAAGAGGCATAAAAATACAGACACCTGAGTTATCAGTTAAAGAAAGTGAAGGAGAAACCAAAGGCTCTGAATGTGTGACATTATTCATGATTGAACCATTTAACTGATTAGCTGAAGATGGTTTGGAGCCATTTTCAAGCCACCAAGGCTGATGATGAGAGTAAATGGAAAATGGCAACTGAACCTGTTCACTATGCTTTATTCTCCAATCATCAGTTTCTGGTTTCCCTGGCATCCTTTCACAGCTTTTTCCTTTCAACCAAACAAAGATACAACAAATTCCAAATCACAAAAACATAATAGAATTATATAAAAATATAAAAAATTAAATAATTGTTTGAACATTTACCCTTACTCAGATAAGCTCAAAAAAACTTGAGCTCTATGAAGCACAAATACGGACACGGACATGCTGACACCGCTAATAATATGAGAAAATTACATAATTCAATGTAATTATATGTGTCAATGTCAGACACATGTCGGCTAATCTGAGAAGTGTACGTGCTTCATAGCTTGAGCTTAAAGCTCCGTGTTCTTAAGCTTAGAAATTGAATACCAAAGTATGAAAACAAAGTGATTACTACACAACCCATTTTCATTTACTTGACTGAAAACTCAAAACTGAAATTTTATTTTTCTATCACTTTGTTGTTGCAAACCAAATATACATACTTCAAAGAAAATTCCTATTTTTCATAAAGGAAAACAAAAACATGCAAACAGAGAAACACCCTTTACAAAATTGTGGTCAAATTTGAATCAAAACTATAGATTTGGTGATTTAAAAGCATAAAGTTAGAAACTTTAGAAGAACTTACTATTGGAAGGTTTGGTTTTCAGAAGAAGCTGAGTTGTTGCATTGAGGTCAGACCCTTTCTCTTTCTATGTTATTAGGAGAGACAATGAAGCATCATTACATTGAATTTGAATTGAAGAGAATATAAGAATAAAAACAAGGAATCAATATATTTTTTTGTTTATGATATTATTTTATTATTAAAAAGTTAGATTTTAATATATTTTTTTAAAATTAATTAGGAAATGAGAAAATTATTAGTATTAATTTAAGTGATATTAGTGAGCATTTTAAATCATTATCCAAAATGTTGGTTTTTTTTTTTGTTACATTATTGAAAATTGAATGTTATTTGTACAACCAAAACTTACAACTTATTTGACAATTATATAAAAATAATTTTTCTTTTAGAGAATACATTATTTATAAATGTTGATTTGGCTCATGAAGAGAGAACCATCAGCTTTAATTAAAGTTTATAATGAAAATTATATACTGCCTTAGTCTTATATTATGTATTTTTTTTAAATTGAGTATTTTTGTGCACTACTGTAAAAATTAATTTTTTAATTGAGTATGACTGTAATTGATGATAAAACTCTTCTTTAAAAAATTTAATATTGTTGTATTATTATAGTTAAATTCAGACTCATAATCTCTAATTAAATGAAAAAGATCTCTTACCATCTCAATACTCTAATTACCTTCTCTCATATTATTAGTTTTTCATACGCACTATCACTTGTATGAATCTCAGTTGGTTGGTTTTGTTTTGTTTTGAGAAAACGAAAATACAAGAAATATATTTTATTATTTTCTACTTCACGCAAAGGTCTTTGTCCTTGTCGGAGAAAACCAAAATAAAATATGTACCCTTAATTACCTAATTTAATTGAGTGTAATGTAAGAACAATGATGTGTTGACAAAAATGGTCCCTCTTATCTCATTTTCTTTACTTTACTTTACTTTAGAATGTGACCTCAACAGAAACATTGTTTAAGAAGTTTGTCAATCCTTATCCTTATGTTTCCTAGTACAACATAAAATATATGGAATATGACGAATGCATCACATGGATAAGAAGAAATAAATAATGATATTTTAAAATTCATGTTTGATTTTCAATGTGGTGTCTTAGATGTAAGTTTTACGCCGTTATCATTAATTAATACTTGCTTATTTCGTTTAACCATCTTTTTGTTTTCAAAATTGGGTTAAATAAGAAACGACAACTATGTTTAATCTATTAGCACTAGGTTAATGTCACTTGTGTTGTGTCATGCTTCTAATCTAATCTAAATATTAAGAAAGTTCGATGTTATAGTGAAAAAGTAAACTAAGAATTGTTAATAAAAATGGGGTTTAGCTGCCAAAAGGATTTCTTTTAATGGTGCCAAAAAGATGGTTGTCACTTGTGATTAATTTTCTAAAAAAAAAAGTATAAGTTTTATTACATTGCATTGTGAGTTATCTATTAAGACATCATTTCATTAAAAACTATATAAGATATTCAATGGAGAAATTACCCTAGCCATAGGAGTGAGCAACAACACATACGATTGTCTCCAAGTAAATTTTACCACAAAGTTTAGATGAGAAAATAGAATTTGCTTATACTTGGAAAATTAGAAGAAAAAATTAATTCTACTTAAAAAAAAATGTATATAAATTAGTTCTTAGATATAAATGATGCATGTTGAACTTCTTGAGTCTTGACTATGAATTCAATGAGCTATGCAACAATAGATTGCTCAAATGGCATCATACTTAGAAATATGTTTAAAAGAGTGCATATTGAAAAATTGCTCTAACGTGTAATGCAATCTTGAGTTTCACGGGGGGAGACTACACTAGAGGCCATGGCAACAGGTGGAAGTAAGTTGAGTTTCACAAGACTTTCGTTTAACATGTCTGATGTATTCTAAAAGCCCAGGCTTAAGCTAGAAATGTTAACTACTATACTTACTAATAAAGATCTTTGTAATCCTAATCTGATCTTGTTAACATGTTAAGTCAGTTTTTTAATCAAAAGATAAGGTCAAATTTATTCTTCAAATTAATGGTCTCAAGCCATGACTTTCAAAGTCGGTACGTGGCGGTTTTTGTCAATGTGGCTACTAAGGGGATGCATCATTCATTACTATGATAACCCGAACCCTTCAAGTCACTATTGTATTATTACAGATGGCACCAAAAGAATGATCAAAGTAAGAATTTGGTGGAACGATGGCACATTTCTTAAGAGTTATTTTGGCATTCAAAAAAATTATTAATAGTACTAGTCGTAGTATGGTCATGTAGTTCAGCGACAAGCCAACAAACAAGCATAGAAGGAAGGAAAGAGATTAAAACAGCACGTGGTAGACTTCTCTTCTAATCAACTGCAATCGCTAATTTTGAGCTGATTTTAACTTGCAATTTTGTGACAAAATGACTTTGAAAACAATTTGCCATTGGCTCGTTCGAAACCGTCGTCAAAACAAACAACAAACCCCGGCATCAACATTTGATGAATGGTCATTTACTGTAGTTCCCAAACAACCAGACAACATTTTGTGTCACCCTTTCACCATATTTTATTAAAGCTCAATAAATGGATAATTTTACTACTGTATGTGAAAACAAGTCCAGAACATGGAACAGATCCTTCTACATTGCAAATTTCATAACTGCCATTAAAAGGAGATATAAATATGATATATAAACTGTACAGAATACAAGCTCCTAAGCATCCTTCTGCATAGCATATGTTAAGCAATTATAGTGTGCGCAATTTCGAAGGACTCGATAGGGTAAACAGAGTTTTGTCTCAAGCATCAATGGTCTCACCATATTTCTATATTATAGGCATCCACCTGCAGTACCCACTTGCTCCCAGCACTGTTTAACCTTTTTCCATCTTTCCCAGCTTTGATCTCAAGATATGCTCCTCAGGTATAGTAATGAATCAGAGTAAAAAATCAGGGAAACATCCCCTCAAGAAACTCATCTATGTTATCATCATCGTCGTCAATTTTATGATCACTGGACGATATCAACACCCTCTTTCCTGAAAATACATGTTAAATAAAGTTTAAGCTCATAGCAGCAAATGTCAGAACAGAATTTTCAGAGTAGAAAGAGGATTTGCAAACATTTAAGTTAACTATTAAAAAGCAAGTCGAGCAGGCAAAATGTGCTTTTGCGTATTGGTAGACAACGTTTCACATCATTATAGGAAAGATTTTACTTTTCTAACCAAACCCGTTTCCCAATAGACAACATTGTAACAATATTGTAAGTAACAACAAAATTAATCATGGAAGTTTGGTAAACCATTACAAAAGATGCAAATACAACAACAAAAGATAAAGCCAATATGCTTGCAAAACTAGAAGACATGACAACCTCATATACCAAAGTCAATCACAACAAATAATTTCACGAGGAAAACATGCACTGATCATTCTAAATCTAGGCCTTCCTACTTCTTGCTAAAAGAAACGGCATGCACCTCATTGAATGGATTAATTACTTCATCAAGCGCAAAAATTGATGTGTTACTATTAATGCTTTTTATATATATTTTCATAAAGAAAAAAAAATCAATTGCCAAAACAATGAGTCTCCTGCAACAAGAAATGATGAACCGAAAATACAGAGTTTGTAAAATAGCCATAAAAATATGACAACTCCAAACCTTTTCGTCTTCTCTCTTCACTTTCTTGGCTCTCATCTAGATCATCATCACTCTTTGAACGACTCCTACAATTGAAAGGATTCAATCTACGTATTTTCATTCAATAAGTGAAAACTAAGAAGGGGTTGGGGGCAGCAATGTTCTCGATTCTCACCTCTTTCTTCTATCATGCTTTTGCTGTCTTTTTTCTAATTGCTCCTTCTCTTTCTGTCTCTTGTAGTTAAGTTTCCCTGCACATCTATTGAAAAATAACCAATAAATAAATAGAACAAAAATTTGATTTACCAGACAACCTTCAATTATGTAAAAAATGAAAACATGTAAAACCCTCAATAATGACTTGAAAGGAGACACTCTCAATCAAAGAGATGAATAACCTCGTTTTTTAAAAATTCTCCTAAATAAGCATATTGGTAGTTTATTATAAATCAAATCGAAGACAATTATTACTGCAAGAATCACTTTCAAAAGAATCGGTCTCAAGTTTGGGAGTGATATGTCAACTGCCCAGGTAAGATATGTCAACTGCCCAGGTAAAATTACTTCTTCAGGTATTGTTATAGAAACAAATTAATGGTGTCAAATTACAACAATAGTATATGGAAATGGTTTGTTTTTCAATAAATAATGATAAGATAACAAAACAACTTGTAATATTCTTGAGGTACCTACGTCAGTGAGTTTCAAAACCAATTTAATTCAACTAATACAGGATATCTTACACTATTTCTAGATCAGATCCCATAGACTTGCATTACCATATTTTCAATTTTGATTGATGGTAATTTAAGAAGCCAACCAGAGATTCATTTTTTTATGGAATCTTACAGCAGAAATGTTTTAAGAATAAGACATTTCCAAAGGCCAGTATATAATGATGTTTCCCAAGTGATGACCTTAAATGTGTTCCGATTTCATATAAACAAGTCGTGTTATATACAATAACCAAAAGAGGACCAAACATTTAACAAATATGACGGGGAACCATTACCCAGCAGGAGAATTGTAGAATCTAAACAAAGAAATTCAGTATAGAAGAGACGGATTGATATTTGAATAACCCATAATTTGTTATACACACATATGATATCAATGCTCAATTTCATCATCAAATGATTGATATTAGTCACTTTACTAGAGGATATGGATTCAGAAGAAAACAATGATGACATGGGCAACAAAACCGGCAATGTTTCATACTAACTCACCTCTCACATGCTACCAATTTAACTAGAGCTTGTTTGTTCTCTCCAGCTTCAAAGTAACAAAAGTTCACCTGTAACGTGAAGCAAATAAATAAAGGAGAGGAAATGTAACGATATATACACAAACTATGAATCCTTAGCACTCAAGTAGAGCTGAAGTTAGTCATATAATGATCGTGTTTGAGAGGGAAAGAAAAGAGAAGCATATATGCTGAATATCGTGCATGAACTATATCACTAACTAAATTAATAAATATTGTAGCAAAGATCATTTTTATCTAATTATCAATTTACATGAAACACAGGAACTATAGACATAAACATACATTTCCTAATAAATAACATATGCATTCCAAAAACAGGGCAAACAGCAATGATGCCCTTACCCACTAAATAGGAACAGCTACATGGATCAACCACTGTAATTTACATTATATCTAAAGCCAGATCGTCAGAAATTATAATAAAGGTTTTTCCTGGAGGTTCTTCCTAATGTTTGCTACATTCTTCACCTTTCCTTTTGATTGGGTTATCTTCACTCCATCTCCCTCTCTACCAGACTAGTCAAATAGATTGATTAATGGTAATGGGAAGAATACCTTACCTCATAGCTTGCTAATCCATCTTTCTCATTGCAATGCTTGTTGCCGCATAAAAATTGGCCTGCAAAATTATGTGATATGTTAACTTTACAATTGAATAGGATTCTAAATCATATAACAAATTAAAGACAGCTCACACTACTTCTGCAACTATGCAGTTAGAACAGGACAGGTAAATGAAAAATATAGGATTCTAGCTTTTGCAAGCATGATCTACAGCAAAAGTCTATATGTCCTTCCAGAGTTAAGTTTTAAATTGTCTGTAGACAATGTTTATGAAGAAGATTAAAAATTGGAATTGGAATAATTTGTACAAGTTCGACAGTCTTAAGTATCTTGGGTGACCATCATAGGAAATGACAAGGAAATAGATGTAAACCATGGGATTCATGCGGATGGATGATATTAAGAAGTTCTTTCCATTAAATTCTATTTGCCTTTGAAAAATAGGTCAATTCAAATTAAATTTTACTAAAACAGATGTTAATTATGAGTTTAATGGATGAACTTCTTTGCGTAACAATTGAATTTAGACTACAGAGAGAACAAAACTAAAAGCATTTGGTTTATGAAGTAGTTCTAGTTAAACATGGAATGGAGGCAAGCGAGTCATAACTAAGCAAAACTAGTCAGAGTGAAAGAATAACCAATACCCTTGCCAGACATGACTTCCTTCTCAGTTCTCCATCTGAGACCAATCTACAAAATTATGCAATTTATCAGCATAAAACCTTTAAAGATATAATCTACATAAAATGAGATCTCAGACTACAAAAAAAAGCTATGGGGAAATTAACAAATCACAAGGTTCAAAATTACTAAAAGGTGCAATATTTAGCAACCCGCCAAAAAAAATATTCTAAATGCAACGAGTGACTACCTTACCACTCTTGTACTGCGACATGTCAGCAAGACAGTATCTTAAAAGGATTTAAGGCAACAAGAAAATAAGTAATGCTAAATTTTGATAGAGTATAATTATAATACATCCCAATATTTGTGTATCAAAAGTAATTTCAATGAAACTTTATATATCCTTTGTGACCTTTCATATAAGCCATTTTAGATAAAATATTTTATGTACGACCAAATTCAGTGAATGGAAAGCAAAATCTAGTAAACAGAGCTTTCTAAATTTGTGTTGCAATGCATTAGCTCTTACATATGGACTCCTCCAACTTATTAAACCAAATCTATAATAAAAACCCAATGCCAATATCACATAAGTATAAAACAGGGTGATATTTTTGTTCCCAATAATCAAAATTAGGCAAATGTTGATTCTGATCACTGTAAAAGATTATAAATTGTTAGTTTGTGCCTTTAACCAAATAGTGTCTTCAGTCCTGAAAAAAAATGCAAAAGTTGTGTTTTAAATCCCCTAATAATAGACTATAAACACTATTTTTGTTCAAAACATGGACTAAAAACGAATAAATTGTTTATAACACCAAAATCAACATTTGGCCAATTTTTAGGAACCAAAAATACTGGTAATGCTAACAAAGGAATAAAGAATTCAATACTCCTCGATATAAATATTTTTAGTAAAAAAATGAATTGTGCAAAGGATACTCTTTAAATAGCTTAGCATAATAACGCTTCACCAGCCTTTGCTCCCATGATGGATCCAAATCATCTTCCTCTGACCGTATAAATCTTGCAACACATAGGGATAAACAGCATTAAAATTCTGACACAGAAACAGACAAGTTGATAGAAAAGATGGTAAGGAAGAAAGGCAAAGTATTTTTCCAATAATAAAAGATATGCATATGGAAGCTCCGAAAGGATCCTGAGTAGGGTGGACAATTTACTCATACTCGTGATTTCAATAGCCATGCCTTGGGGTTCTGGTTTTTTTTCTCTCTTTCTTTTATCTTTTATATATATATATAGACACACACACACACACACAGAGAGAGAGAGAGAGAGAGGCCCGTTTTTCTATTTCTATGCAAAGGCTCGATTCATAAGAGTGCCAAATAAAATACTCCAAAGATTCCAAGTTTTCTCTTATAGCAGGGTCAAACGTCTCATACAAAGTTTGCAGAATGCATGAAATTATACTATATACCAAAGGAAAACCCAACAAACTATAAGAGATGGCTAATGGTGTCAATAATTAAAATGGAAAGTGAGGATGATAATTAAAATATAAAAGAAAATTATGACAAGCTTATCTTACATATGACATGTTTCGTGTTGCAAAAGATGAAAAATAAGACAAGATTAAGGAATATAGTGCATGAAATTGGCACCAACATTATCTTACATACGGCAAGATAACAAGCTTACCTATATCCCTCTCTTAGCGTGTCTTTATCTGTTTTAATAGGCAACTTTAAGGTTGAAGGTTTTTCTTCTTTCCCATAGAAACTAACTGTAGACACGAAAAAATTAATCTTAGAAAAATTGATTGGTTGAATATAATAGTACAGTTAAATGAAATGCAAAGCTGAAATATCATGGAAATCTGATTGAGATATTCTCTAGCAGTACCAAGATGGTAAAAGGAACTTGAAGCATTTGTAACTGAGTATTATTGCAATTAACTACAGTTGAGATTAAAATTTCTGTCAAAATAAGACAAGAATGGCAACCGCATGAACAATAAAAGTCTTTTTTAATGTGGACACCAAATCCCGAAGACCATTTGAATCAAAACCTAAGTATACTATCTCTCCATCAAACTTCTGACAGATACAAAAAATGAAAAACAAAAGAGATTTTATCACCAAGCCATAGGAAACCAATTTAAGCATCCCAGTAACAAACCCATTACCATATTATATCTATTATTAACCAATCTTTTTGTTCTTGAATTGGTGGAACTAGATAAAAAAACAAAAATGACATGCATTTTAACAGCGAGGGGTTGTTTGAATTTCCGGATGACTGTAGCCTCCTTCCTTTTCCTTAATGGAGAAGACTGTTCATCATCCATTTACTGTAGGACATTAAGACCAACCAAATCAATAGCTCAAAATTTGATTAATCCTTATTGTCCATTCCCAAACAAGAAAAAATAAAAAATGGCATCCGAAAAAACAGTTAGAATCACATCATTTGAAACATGAAAAACTTCTGTTCAGATTTACATATTTGAGTTTATCTACTAGTATAAACACTTGTGAAACTGTTTGAAAGAGCTTATGAAAAAAAACTTGTGACATGTTCATAAGTTGTTTCAACTTATTTCAATAAGCTTTTCATGATAGCTTCTGAATCAAAAACAGAATATAGTATATGAAAACATATTGATTTTATTTTATCTTTTGTTATGCGCTTCATTAAAGCCAACCAAATCAATAGTTGTCATAAATGATAAGTGTCTGTTAGGATCGACTTATTTGAACTTCTTAACTGGTGTAACTTATAAGCACTTGTGAGACTATTTGGAAGAGCTTATGAAAACAGTTTATGACATGTTCATAAGTTGTGACATGCTGATAAGTTGTTTTCAACTTATCTCCATAAGTTCTCCAAAACATCTTATAGCTTATAGGAAAAGAGATTGATTAAGCTGTTTAGCCAAATTTACTTAAGCTGAGTTAAAATTAGAAAAAGAAAGAGGTAAATGATAAGTAATTACCGTAATCGTTGATAAACTTTTTGTGGCGATCGTATGCATTGAGACCTCGAATATGCGCCTGATACTGTCTGCAATTAGAGTCCGAAGTTAGGATTTATGGAAGAATGAATGAGGAGGGAATGAAAAGGAACGGAACGCACTGTTTTCTCTCTTCTCTGTCGAATATTGCTGATTTCAGAGATCCCAACGATGCCATGCTGAATGAAGAAGGAGCTACGAAACAAGGGTTTGTGAATTGATTGGGGAAGAACACGCTTAAATGTCCTTCATTTTTCCATTCCACTTTCTCGATCCTCTCCTCGATTCTATTCTGGTAAAGGAATTAACGAAAATACCCTATTCCTTTTTCAATTTTTCAACTATTTTCATTTAGGGGTAAATGAGTGTTTTACCCTTGTAATATAAATCATTTCCGGATTTATCCCTGTAAAATTTTCGTTTTGGTTTTCGTCCTTGTAAAATTATTTTTTTTCAGAATACCCCCCTAATAAGCCATTCAAAAACCAAAATTTCTAGGAAAAAAAATTCTAAAAATGGCCTATTAAGGGTATTTTGGAAAAAAAATTATTTTACAAGGACGAAAACAAAAACAAAAGTTTTAAAGAGAGTAAACCCAAAAATGACCTATATTACAAAGGGGTAAAACACTATTAACCCTTATTTTAGTGAGTAACAATGAGTTTCCCGTAGATGTATTAAAAGGAATTTTCAAGTTTTGAAATTTTTAAAAAAGGGTATAAATAAAAAAATTTCATGCAAAAATAAGGTAGAAAATATTTCTAGTAGCAAGTATACACTTCAGGACCCTCTCCTGCTATAGCCTATAGAGTATCTTTAAAACTCCACCCTCTAAACATATGTTTTCCTTCACACTTGCTCACACAGTCATGAATTAAGGAAGACGATATACCCTAACAAATACCTAATCAGGTGGACATTTGGATATTACTATACGAATATTTGTTTGTATATTTAATGACATTGTTTTGGTAAAAGACTTGAATAGGTCTCTCACAATAGGAGACATTATAAAAGACTGATTTTTTTTCATAGTAAAAATGACATATGCTTGTAGGTGACTTGTGCATTGGTAACCTAGTGTTGGAGGTACTTTGCAGTTAAGTAATTCATATTTAACTCCAAGGCAATTTTGGGATTTACTCTTGATAAAATATTATTGGAAGTTTTACCCCACGCCCCTACATTTATACCTTGACCCCTACATTTCACTCAAACTACCCAATTTATCCTTTATATAAAATAAAACTCGGTTATTTTTGCACTTGTTCACCCCACTCTTTCTGGAAACGTTTTGCATCCTTCTTTGCGGGTGGGACTTCAGTGACTTTGTGTTGGGTGACTTTGGTGACTTTAGTGTATTTTAGAGGAAAGAGAGTGATGATGGAATGATTAAAATAAATTATTTTGATGAGAGAGAATTATTGGTTAGGAGAGAGATAGAGACAAAGGCACCGAAAGGCACTGAAGCCAAAGGCACCCAAGTGCTACCCCTTCTTTGCCTTCCCATTATATTTTTATTTTTATTTCTCCCGAATGACTCTTGCGAAGGAATTGTTACTGCAGTTATTGTCTCCCAGAATCATCTCTTGCAACCCGATTGTTACATAAATCGTTGTGAATTGCAAGTTTTTTGTGGTTGTATCTATTCTATGAATCATTGATTGCGGTTTTTGGGTTTGCCATGGTTACTTAGAAATTCGGAAATAGTTTTCCAGGGTTGAATTCACAGAATCTTTCCCACTGCAATTGAAACTCTTACCTATTTTTTTTACAATTTTTTTAATAATAAAAAGGCCGCCATGGAACCTTTTTGCGATTGAGGTTGTCATTGTTTTCTTGTTTGCTATCTATTTTATTAATTCTTTGTCTTTTAATTAAGTGAGGTTGTTATCGGATTTTAATCAAGTCAGGCAATTGGGAAAGGATTCTTATAGCGTTCCCGTATAGATTCTGATAACGCAAACATGAGCGTTTTGAAAATTTGATTCAATTCGGAAAGGTTTTAAAATGATTTTCGAAAGAAAACAATTACAAGTCGGAAATGTTAGAGTAATTGTACAAGAAATACATATATGAGATGCTATGTGGGGGGAAACTCATTGAATAGGAAATTGTTGAAAGTGAGGGGTGAGAAATTAATGTGTAAAATGTTAAATGATAAGAAGGGCAAAATTGAAATTTTCAAAGATTTGTAGGGGTGAAATTACATGTGTAGGGGTATAGGGTAAAATTTTCAATATTATTTTCCCACTGGATCTAGATATTTTTCCAACTTTTCCTCCATTCTCCCTCGTGTCTCTCAGCAACCATCATATTGTTCATATATTCAACAACCTTGTTCCATATCTTCATAGAAAAATCGAGAGAAAAAAATCTCCAAAATTTTTATACCATTTAATCACCGTCGGTGAAGCCAACAACAAGAGAGAATGATTTTATCCATCACCTAGAACATATGCATAGAGATGCTTGCTTCACCTAGAGAGAATGACAAGAGGCACCTATGAGATGAGGTTCTTGGGATTTACACACATTTTTCCAACATTGCCAAAAACACCCTTTGTTATCTGTGATTCCAAAATCAATTGCATTTTTAAAAAAATATATATGTTTAAAAAATAGACTCTTAGGAGGTCAAAAAACCTACAAATCTCAGCCATTAAAAATCTTTCAAGTACATTTAATGGTTGACATTCGTTTTGCAAAAAAAAAAGAAATCAAGTCTCTTATGGTATGAGATCTAAAGAGGTCATGCACCGTAGCCTAAACTGTCGTTTATTTAGTGAAAGGGTTGTCAACTCAAAAAAAGATGGTAGTACATAATCTAGAAAGAGGGGTAGTTTGGTATATAACTTTTTTTTTAATAATTCTCTCAAAAAAAAAACTTTTTTTTAATAATTATACAGTGCTAAAAAAAAAAGCCTAGTTGGGAGGGCTAGGAATTATTATAAGATAAGACTCGAGGAAATGAATGAAGTTTGTTTATTGAAGATAATTGTGTGTGTTTGGTTATGCGGTGGCAAGAATTGATTTTGATTGAATTGATTTTGACTAAACGTGAGTTGAGTAGAATTGTTTTATGTTTGGATACATTAATATGAAAGTGATTCTCATCATTTCATGTTGTTTGGATAACTTAAATCAAAATTGATTTTAAATGTGTAATTACCAAAAAGGGTTTGAATATATGTATTTACAGTTATATTTCATTTCTGTTATGAATATTATAAGTGGATGTCCATATAGCAAGTAGTTTAATGGGCCATACTAATAGACTATTGGGCTTAGTTCATAAGCTACTCTATTTCCCTATAAATAGAGCTCATTTGTACATTCAGTAGTACATCAATGAATAAAAATACTTCTCCCATATTCTCTCTTCTTCTCCTTTTCTCTATTATTATCCCTATTTACTTATTTTCATAACACGTTATCAGCACGCTCTAACCAACTGAGGTTATCGGTATAATCCATTTCACTAATTCATGATTTTTTTTAGCAAATTAATTATATACATACGTGATTGCATATGATTCCTAGAAATTGTTTTTTCTTTGTTTTCTTTTGGTATTCGATGTTATGATAATCATGATATCTAATTTGTTAATTGTTAGTATGAATTGTTGTTCTCTCTTTTGGTATATACTTGCTTCTCTAATTTTTCAAATGGGCCTGTTTAATTGTTGTTATGAATTTATATAAGGTTATAATCGTTTGTGTTTTTATATTGGTATTTTACTTTGTCATTTTGTATCGATAATTGTTATTATGTAAATTATATGGTGTTTCTCAATTTCTAATTCAACAATCATGCACCCCTGAAGGATTGCATGCGGGATTGATCACATCTATAATATAATTCTTGAAGAACTATATTATATTAAAAAAAAAAACAGGAACTTAAGAAACTCCATTTTATTCTCTATGAATTCCTGAAGAATTCGGTATTGATATATCCCTGAAGGATTGTACAAATAATTGATATTTTTATTCTCCAAGAATTTTTGAAGAATTCAATAATGATGATGCATCAACGAAGGATTGCATAAAATATTGATGTGATTGTGTATAGTTTCTCTAAAGAGCTTAAAAATTCAATTTTTCATCAAATTCCTGAAGGATTGCTTATAAAAACTCACTTTTGTAATGAATTCTTGAAGAATTCAACTGTAATGCATCCGTGAAGGATTGCATAAATTAAGCATTGCTTCTGAATGATTGCACAAATAAAATTTGCTAATGAATTCCTGAAGAATTCAACTATAGTGCATCCTTGAAGAATTGCTTAAAAAACATAAAAAAAAAAAAAAAAAATAATAAAAAAT
>Ga0228711_1006806_pt1 | contig 16808 bp, 4 predicted proteins | sample MedpolnodulmetaG_2_FD_177996 | JGI IMG/M metagenome (GOLD analysis project Ga0228711, IMG submission 177996) | Root nodule microbial communities from Medicago polymorpha collected in Santa Monica, California, United States - brown nodules | ecosystem: Host-associated > Plants > Roots > Nodule...
CTTGTGTTTTTCTCACCTTCACATTATTGCAACGTAATACCCTTTGGTCTCAAAATTGCAGGTGTAACCTACTAAAGGATGGTGAATAAGGTCTTCAAATACCTTATAGGATATATGCTCGTAGTTTACATGGATGATATGATCGTAAAATCCAAACAAGGGTTAATCATACCATCAACCTTAAAAAGGTCTTTGAGTAAACGAGAAAGTACAACATGTGTCTGAAGCCTGAAAAGTTCACGTTTGGGGTGCGGAGAGAAAAATACCTAGGCTTCTATCTAACAGAATGAGGAATTGAAGCAAATCTAGACAAATGTCAAACATTTGTATAATGTCAAACTCAAACTTCAAAGAAAACATTTGAAACCTCAATGATATGCTAACAACACTATCACGCTTCATGACAAAGTTTGTTCAACACACACTCCCCTTCTTCAAGCTCTCGAGGAAAGAAGCATCATTGGAATGGATCAACGAATGTGAAGTTGCACTTTCACATCTCAAACAAGTACTAGCACAACCTCCCATGCTCTCAATCACACAGCCGAAAATCAAGGTGAGACCTTTTATTTAAGTCTATAGGAGTTTTTGGTCCTATAAATATAGTGAATTCCGTTTTTAGTCTTCAAGAAAAAAATGACATGTTTTGGTCCCTATAAAATTTTTAACATATAGTTTTAGTCCCTATTAATTAAAATTTGTTTAATTATATTTAAACTTTTAAATTCTTAATAGGTTTTCAGATACATATTCAGAACATTATAAGAAATTCTTTTATAAAAAAAAAATAGAATTTTTTTAAACGACGAAATTTCAAAATAAAAGTAACGTAAATTTGGACTTAAAAATCAACTTTTGAGCTTATTTGTTTTAGGAGGAACTTTTTATAATGTTATAAACAAATCTATAAAAACTCATTCAAAAATTTAAAAATTTATACATAATTAAACAAATGTTAAATTAACAAGGACTAAAAAACCACTTGCCGAAATTTTTATAGGGAGCAAAACATGTAAAAAAAATTATGAAGACTAAAAACAAAATTTACTATATTTATAGATTAAAAAAAGACTTATTTAACCTTTTTTGGATTTTTTTTTCATTTTTAATAAAAATATATTTTTAAAAATATAATTATGTATTTTTTAATAGAAAATGAGAAAAAAGATGTATATGTGCTTTTAAGAGAGATAAAAGACCTAAACGGGAAAAAATAATGATAAAGGACCAAAGTGTTACAAATAAATAAGATAAAGGACTCCTAATGTAATCTTACCTTAATTATATTTAGGTGTTCAATCTTAATTAATTTACACTACAGAACTGGTTTAAAACAATTAAAATTTCACATCAAATTTCTTTCATCTGAATGTCCTTAAATTTATCAGTTACATTCATAAAAAAATTTCATCCCATTTTGATTGTTCAATTTTGTCATTCCAAACTGCCGCATTTTTCAATTTTCGTGAGAATCGTCGTCGTTCGTTTGATTCCAAATATCGTGAAAATTGCCGTTATTTCCAGAACCACGTTAATTTTTCTTTTTGATTTGATTTCTTGGTTGTGAGGTAGTTAATTATAACAATTGAGTAAGTCATCCGTTGTACTTTGAGGACTGCTAGCAGGTGTTGCCGCTGTGATGTTGTGGGAGTTTGCTAGCCTTTTTTTCGGTTGCTGCTGAAATGGTTATGTTATGAGGCTTTTGTTCTTTTGTTTGGACTTAAAGGCTTTGGCTGATAGTGAGGCAGGTTTATGTGTGTTAGCAGATTTTATTAGGTTGGCTGCTTAAATAAAAAAAAAGTCACGATACCTGACGCGGTTCTAGAAACAATGACAATTTTCACTATAATTGGAAACTGCGGCAGTTTGGAACGACAAAATTGAACAATCAAAATAGGAAGAAGACTGAAAAAGAAACAAGAATTGATCAATAGGAAAGAATAAAGAAGAAGAAATTTGAATGAAGGAGATGTTTTTGTTCTCACTTTTGGGGTTCTGGAAAGAAATTTGATGTAAAATTTTATTTGTTATAAGTCTTGTAGTATAAATTAATTAAGATTGAACACCTTAATATAATTAAATAAAATTAAAAGTATTAAAAGTTACCTTATGATTAAGATTAACTCTTTTATTTTTAGGAAAAAATTGGCTCATTTATTTGACATTTAATGTTGTCTATGTATATTACATTTTGACTTGTTGATATCATGAGAGGATAATTATCCCCTAAACAAGAGAGGTAACGTAAACTTCACCCAAAACAATTTATAATTTGAAACGGATGAGTAATTGCTAGTTTATGTCATAAATGTTGACTATTAATGGGTACAAACCAAACTACAGGAAGAAGAGAAGATACCTACATCATCATTAATGTGACAATAGAAATCAAATAAATGTAACCACGTGAAGAGTATCAGGGATGGGACAAGTGTTTTTGTTAACTTCTTTTCCTTATAATTGAGCACAATATGCAAGTTAGCTACTATATCGGATCTTCAATCATTTTCGACGAAATTATAGTTCACAGCAAAGCAGAAACAAAGTGTGATTTTTATAAAAACGTGCATGTTCTAACAAATTAGAGAAAGAAGGAAGAAGAATCGAAAATGTTGATTACGACTTTGTGTTTGAGAACGTGATGGCTTAGCTAGTGCCAGATATAAGGATATAGGCTTGATGGTGACGTACCATGTGCAATCTGCGCAATTTAAGGGCATGCAATGCAACTTTCAAACTATACACCATGCGTAACTGCTAACTATTGCTCATTTGCATCAAGCATATGTTTTTTAGGGTTGCATCAAGCATATTCATGGGGTATAAAATTATTTATCCTTCCTTCCTTCGAAAATAAAATTTATTTATCCTTCCTTGACAAAAAACAAATTATCCATCCAATATGATTTACAATTATCATGTGCCACTTCTACTCATAATGTGCCATATAAACAAGAACCAAGGATTTTTTTTAAACAACAAAATTACAAGGTAATATTTCCAAAAATAAAATACAGGACCGAAACTCAAATTCGTTATATTTGCACACTACAAGAAAAAAGCTCTATGGCCACGGTCCTTTTCCAGAAGCGGACTAGTTTTATCTAGGATCAGGCCCGACCTTAGGGGAGTGCAAGGTGCTCAACCGGGCCAGGCCTCCAAATGTTATGGGCCTTCAGTACATGTTTGAGTTTTTTTTTAGACTATAGTTCTCATTTCTGTACATAAATTTGATGTTATCAAACCACCCCCCAATTTGTATAATCACTTAATTAGTCAATTTGGAGAGTTATTTCATCGAAAGAATCACAACAATCATTTTTTCTTGCACAAACCATTCGTTTTCACCTTTTCCACAACGGAGTGACAAGTCCAACCGACACCGTTATGTAAATTTCACATCTCTTTCACTTAATTCTTTTTTATTTTGTACCATGGGCAGACTGAGAAGTTGAAGGTTGTTCAACATGATGGCCCACCACTAGAAAAAGAGAAATCAATTGATAGTTCTAATGAAGTCAACAAAGAGGGTAGTCATAGTGAGACCCACTGTAAGTATAGTTGCAGTATTGTAACCAAGTAATATTGTCCGTTTCAACTTTGCCATAGTTATAACAATTGTCATGTATCCATACATTATTTAGGTGAAAAGAGGACCAGAGGTTATACACATATGTTAGATGTATGGGACATGCATGATGGAGAATCTATACTTGTTGAAGTAGATATTTTGGGTAATCATATGGGTTGGGAAGGGAAAACTCTACTGAATGCAATATGTTTATTTTCAATCTATAGGTTTAATTGTCCTAACTCTTGGTTTGTTGCAAATATGTGGGCTTTATTTGTAGTCTTGCCTCCTTTTCTATGCACCGCCTATTTTTAACGTTGAATCTATCTAAGACACAGATTAGTCTTCGTCGTTTTTATCATGGACACAGATTAGTCTTTTAGAATTTCAAAAGATCACAGTCAAGCATAAAAAATTAGTCTACGATAGAAAACATGCCTTAAATTTTTTTAACAAGTCATACTTAGGGCATGTTTAGATTAGCTTATTTTAAAGTTTATGCAAAACAGCTTATACAAATAAATGTTTCTTTATATATTATTTATAATCTTGTTAATGGAGTTTATTAAAAAAAAAAAGCATATGAAGGTACAATTTTTGTTAGTGAGAACTTATGTATTAAGATAAAAACTTATTTATTTGCATAAGCTCAAAATAAATTCAACCCAAACAGAACCTTAGATCATGTAAAGTCTAGCTCGGTATAAGTATGTTCCCATCCTTAATTCCACTAAAATGTTTTCTTTCGTAGATTTTCCTCTTATATAATTATATATACTCTTTCGGTCACGCCATCAATACATATGGAGTAATTAACTTATATTGATGATTAGATTAGAATGAACAAAACGTTATCAATTGATAAATTTACATGCTGCTAGATTAAAGGAACGTCCTTCTGGCTTGGATTATGATGATTAGAAGTAGAACTACATTAAATTAATGGGCTGTACAGAGCATTTACATTCTGTGGTTGGTCCAAATTAAACATTATTCAAAAATTGAATGCATATAACCATAGTATGTGATTATTATAACATATACATATGTGATAACCTTTAATTAATTTTTATCAGCAAAAAAAACAAGCTTCAATTAATTGTTATACCGATGAGCATAATCCACTTCTTAAACTAATCAACAACACTCAAAGCGATTGCTTCAAAGAAAGAAAACAATAACACTCAAAGTGATATCTGATACGACCCCAACAGGGATGAAACATTATTGGCTCTTTGTAAATATTTTATATGTAATAATCCAAAAAAATATATTGTTTTTTAAATGCCAAAGAAGTTGACCAGCCAACAAATTTTCAAAAGTTTCGTAAAAGGTGGAGATAAAGAAAAGCACTAGGTAATTTTCGTACACAAACATCTTACAAGATCTTATAGCATTATAAAATGCAAGTGTTTTGACAAACGTATTTAAAGTACATGTACCCTGCGTTGAATATTGATCGCCATGTCCAAATTTTACGTCTATTCAATTCAACAACAACGTGGAATAAATGTTAACTTATTGTACTTTAATTTTTTTAGCATAAACTGTGTAATTTCCGTGCACAACTATGAAAGATTAGGACCATAATAAAGGTAAAGTTTTCTCAATATTTTTTTACAAAGTTTTCTCAATTTTTTTAATGCTCGTGTATCTTAATATATAGTTTGATTTCGACTCAAAAACTATACCAGTTAAGTTACAATAAACTTCTTGTCAAAAAAAAAAAGTTACAATAAACTTAGGTAATTTATTCTAAACGATTTTGCATGAATTGTTATTTTTCTAATCTTATAAATAGATAAAAGTAATATTAAAGTTATATTCCCTAGCAAAAAGACGGGCAGATGAGATGTTTGTTCAATGCAAGAGCCGAGTTTTTCTATTTTAGCTCTGAATTGAAAATTGGGTGCTTGTGCATATAATCGACAAAAAGATTTCTATAAAATTTTGATTCAAATAAACTAGATTGATACAGATTCACTCTCTCTAATTAATTTGAATCATACTTGGTTCAATTTTTTAATGTGTTTCTAAGTCCATAACAAAATAATCTACCAGTTTGTCATATACATTTCTTTCGACAGCGTTTGGGAGAGACGTGAGTCGATCTAAAATCCATATGTCTAACATAATCTTAAACTTTCTAATATTTTTCATTTTGTTTTTGTTTTTCCCCCTCTAGATCGAGGTCATATGTCTAACATAACACTTTGTAATACTTTTCATTTTCTCTCTGTTCGAAAGAATTTGACATGAAAATTCTACGTATTAATTGTTGAGAAGTGGAGAATTGCACTTCTTAACCTACGCCTATAGTACCTATTGTCCCTGCAACTATTTTATCTGTTGTTACTCATCACATTTATATTTTTTTATCGATGATGTTATATTTTCTTTCTAGCTCTCTCGTTCCTTTTGATTTATTTACTTCCTTGAGAGGGTGAAAAGTCTAGTTTGTGGATTGGTGCATGGTCAAATATAACTAGAGATGGGAATTGGTTAGGTCGAGTTAGGTTTTGCAAGGCATAAGTCTGGTCTGCCATATTTTTTTAAAGCCTAGGCATGGTTTGCGGCCTGTCATAGACCTACTTTTTAGGGCTGAGTCTGGCCTTCTAAAAGCCTAATACGGTCTACGAGCCTGTTTAAAAGTCTATATCTTATGAACATCTTTAAATAAGCAATGTGATCTAAGTTTAAATGGACTAGCAAACTAATAGTTCAATTAGATTAAACTCTCTTTTGATAATCAACACGAGCTTTTAAGGAATTCGACTATATATTGTATCATATTTCTATTCTAGTTTTTAATAATACATTTATATATGCAAAAAATTAATGTATACTAATAAAGCTTAAATTATTGAAAAAGTTTACAAATTTATATTTTAATTCAAAGTACAAAATATAATATAATAATAAATAATATTATTCATATTACTTAAATAGGTCGACCTAATAGGCTGAAGAGGCTTTTTGAGAGGCATGTGGTCTAGCCTTTTAAGCTAAATAGGCTTAAAAAAAAGCATAGGCATTCTCTATTTAAGAAAAAAGTATGGTCTAGCCTGGTCTGTCGTAGGCTAGGCCGTAGGCCCCTATAGGCCGACATGGCCTATTCCCATCCCTAAATATAACTTACACCTAACCCTATCTTTTCTTCGTCAAAAAAAAATAAAAATACTTATCATATCAATATACATTATTAACAAATAAGATAAATGCTAACAACGCACATTTTAGCATACATTTTCAAGACACTTTTTTTTATTGGTTAGAATTTACATGGACTCACTAAATTTATATGGAACCCACATAATTTGGTGGGACCCATGTGAATTTTAACCAATCAAAAAGAGTGTGTTGAAAAGTATGTGTTAAAATGTGTGTTGTTAGCATTCCTCTAACAAATAATAATCCTGATAATATGCGTATGAGACTAACAAAGTTAGAATTTCCTCTTCCATTTAATGATAAAGATAAGCATGCTTTCTTTTTCATCATATATCATTTTTGTTGTGGACCGGTCAGAAGGTCAACCCAATGATGACACGTGGACCAAAAATCCACCTAACCAAGGTGCATCGCCTGAGGGAGCACACCAACAGTGATGCACGCCGCCTCACTGAAGCACGCCACCACACATCAGACATTGTACGTGTCCTTCAACGGTCTCCTAGTGATGTGCCGCATCTAACGGGGACGGTTATTCTCACACACGCCAATATAAGGTGACTTAACTTCACTTCCAAGGTATGATTCCCTTTTCCCACACTTTTCATACATTCCATCTCATTTCTCATACTGACTTGAGCATTGGAATGCTAATGTGCTTACATGCACCTTTCGTCCCACCGCAAAGACACATCACCACCGTACCATAGCACTTTCCGCCACTGTTGCCTCCATCAATTCCTCACTGGAGAGATCAATTTTCAATACATTATATTGTATAATGTATGTATAGTCAGACAAGATTAAACAACTACCTTATAGCATGTAAACTCCTTTTTAACAGAAGTAAACGATATTTATTCATTCAAAATGATAGAATGCCTCGATACATTATAAATTCAAAATCGCTAAAAACATAAAAGATGAATATGCGAACAAACTTACAACACCCATGTTATTAGCATAAAACGACAGAGTACATATGCCTGTAAATATGATTATATTCAACCCACCGAAATACTCATGTTTCAGGATCTGCAACGTTGACGACACAAAGGTCATTGATTTAATCTGTGCTTGTTCAATGTGAATCTTTCATCCTGAATCAAATAAACACTGCACTAAGATGAGAAATCAAAAACACACCAAACAAAGACGAGAAATCAAAATACGTAAATACTCATTTATTTAATTAAAAGAGAAAGAAAAACAATTCGAATGGATGATTTCGGGTCAAATTTAATCCTAAATCACCCCTCTTTGATAAATCAAGAATAAGAAAAGTTGTGACGCCTAGGGTTTGAGAAAAAGAAAAGAGAGAATATTTATATATATAGTTTTGCTAGAAGACATCATTTATGAAGGTGTCTTTTAGCAAGTTATCCTATAGACATTTGCTAAAAGATACCAACTAATTTTTATGAAGGTGTCTTTTATCAAGTTATAACTAAAAGGTTGATAATCACACCTTAAGGTGTGGATTGCTAAAACACTTTCATGTGTGTCTTCTAGCAAACTTATATGTAGCTTTTGTATATAGCATGTAAACTTATATGTAGCAAACTTAGAAAGACAGCCTATATATATATATAGCTTTTGTATATAGCATGTAAACTTATATGATTAAGATAAAGTTATATCATTTAAGTAAATATATTTATTATCATTTAACTTATCTGACATTCGTTAAGCTTATTTGCTATTTTCTCAACAAAAAAAAAGCTTATTTGCTATCAATTTACTTATCATGCATCCCCTCCTTGTAGCTAAAGAGAGCCATAGAACTAATGTTTTCTAAATTAAAAAATGTTTCTGTTTATTTAACGCCGTACGCATCGGTTAAGGGTCCCAACTTTGATTATCTTCCTAATCAAATAATTTAATTGATCAACCGTGACAAAACCCATCAATTTGTATATGAATGTGTTCATGCTCGTCCAAATTTATGCGGGCCAGTAGAAAAAAAACACATACCAAAGTAATGGACAAAACTTTCACTACAAATTATCCGTGACATACCCAAATCCTATTAGTCACATGCATTTTCATTGAATCTTGAACACGTAGAATTTTTTTATTTTTTTCGAATTTATTAATGTTGTTATTTTCTTTCCTTCCGTACACCTATAAAGTTTAACCTCGAGATTCAAAGTTAGAATTTCAAGGCTGTGGAATGTTCGACTAACCCAAGAAGAATGAGTAGTTTATTCTAGAAGAGTGATCGTTTAAGCATATTCTATTAGGTTGTTTAGTAATATTGTTATTGTCCGGTTGATGTATTTATCTTATATGTGTATGCATCAACCTATATAGCATCGTATTGTCTCATTAGAAGGAATGAAGAAAAATAAATGAAAATGTTATTTTATCTTAGTCGGTTTTTTCTTCTTCTCTTTCAGCTTATAACCCTAGTTTCATATTAACAAATAAAATTAATGCAAGTTTAAATAAAATAGAAAGATATTTTCACAAAATAAATGAGTCATTAGTAATCAAGGCTTCTTTGAAATTGATACGAGACTTAAAAGTTTATTTGACAAATATGAAACAATTACCTCTCTTTCGAACTAATGTTGATGGGTCATCTCTATTAAACAAACATGCTCATCATCAATAGAAAACAAGCATGTATGTTTACATAACCCCATTCTCACGTCAAAACGTAAGTTTTACTTTTAAAACACAAAAACAAAATACATACAATACGAGTCACCTTTCTTTGTGGGTTCTCCTTAGTACTTAGAAAAGAAAAATCAAATTAAAAGATTACACACACATACATACAAATTGGGAAAGATATCATTATATGTGGGTTTACTCTATTTTTTTTTTTTAATTAATATATGGTATATATGAAAGTATGTAAGGGGGCTCACACCTACAGTAAACCTAATTCATATAAGTGGTATATGCATTTTTGAGGGCTTTAATCGTATTAAATTGCCTACATTGGAGTGTAGGTAGGGATATTGAAATGATCACCTTGACTTGTGCATGTAATGCCAATTTAAGACATAATCGAATCAACGGGTAGGTTTTGAATAAAATCTATGATTTTGGTAGTTGCACTTTAACTTCCAAATCTTATCATGTGTTGTTCTGTTTTTCTTTTTATTTTATTGTTTGTATTGTTTCAAGAAATGTGGTTATTTTTCCAACTGTTTTACATGCCTTTGTTTATAATTACAAATTGTGTAAACTTTATGAAAAAATTATAAATGTAAATCGTTACTAAGCAAATTCATCATATTCCTCTTTGAATATATATGTAAGAGTAGGAGTATATATTATTTTAAAATCCGGGGTGATTCTTTGTGGCGCAATACTACGTATGCAATAGCACAATTTAACTACAATTATTGGTGATAAACAAACTATTTTAAGATATGGTTGGTACGATTTATATTAGTATGAATAATATGATATGAATGAGTATTAATATGGAATGGTATGATTTTTCCACAACTATTCATATGAAAGGGCGTTTCTGTTAAATCAGTGGTCAATACACTCATAATCACTCATTTTTAAAAATAACTTAATTAAAAAGAGTCTTATCTATATTTAACATGGTGATTGATAATATAAAGATATAATAACATGTATTTGACAAAATATTAGTAATAATTGCAAAGATTTTTGTAGGTGATCTCAACGTACACTCCATTTCAATGAATGAAGTTATTCATTTTGTCAATAACTTTGGACAATTAAGAATGCATAAATTTTGATCATATTTATAAGTTTATAAATGCAGCTTTATTCTCCATATTTTGATAATAATACCGCAACACTGATCTCATATTTGTAATTACGCAATTTGGGTCTCCATTTCCAAAAATTCGATCAACTCGTGATTTTGACCATTCAATAATATGATGTGGCAATAAAGTATATGATGATTAAATGAACAAGAAAGTTTGAAGAAAATATGAAATTCATCTCTATTTTAGTTATTATCAATAAATTTAGTGAAAAGTAATAAGAATAATTGCAAAAGTCATCTTTGTCAACTTTTTTTTTAAAGAATCTTTGTCAACTTATTTCTCTGATTTTGATTTTTAATTATTTTTCTAGTTGTGTATAATTGTAAATTATTTACAGCTAATCGTGGCTGGAGAGAATAACTGCTTGGAAAAAAATCATTTGAGAAAAAAGAGGAAAACTAGAGTCTAAGGAAAGAGACCCCTAACCCTAAGGCATTTTGCTAACAAAGTAAACGCTTAGCAATGGACGGGGCTCATGAAGAACCACAAAGGGATCATAGTTGGTACTTGGTAGCACTCAACATAGCCGAAAATATCACTTCAATTACTGCCCTTTTGAAGAGTATGAACTAGAGTAGAACTCCAATATTGGGTGATAAGTCTCTAATGATTTAAAGCTCATTAGAATTTATGTGATAGCGTCAAAAAGTACCCTTCAATGGCCGAACCATATCCACGTAGTTTGAATATTTTACCTCGTTTTTGATATATCTAAGGATTGGTCTCATTCTAGGACAAATCCCTTTTAGGTTAGTTACAAATCCATTCATTGGTTTTTGCAATCTCACAACTAGAATGTGTAAGAGGATTTGAAATCATTGGTTTGGGACATTGAAATGTGTTCATTTTAAGGTCGTCTCACGTTTGATTTTTTCTGGTATCAATTTAGGTGAATTAATTTGTCTTCTTAAAAAAAATATTTGAAATCACATTTGTCTCTTTAAGGAACATGAAAAGTATGCGTTCATTAAAAACACTCGATCATGCAGCTGCGATGATTAAGCATGTCTAATTGAGATTGAACGATCCATATCTCAAGTTTAGTAATTTTATTTATAAAAATCAAAAAACAAAATTTCTCTAGAGATCCTTTATACTATTTATTTGTAACACTTGAGAACTTTATCATTTTTTATCTCGTTCAAATCTTTTATCTCTTAAAATATGTACAAATTAGTCTTTTCTTCATATTTTTTTTTATTAAACAAAATGCTGAGTTGGCTTGCCAAATATGACTATTAGTAATAATTTTAATTATAAATAATTTGTATCAATAAAATAACCCAAAAAAAAAAAAAAATCTTCATCTTTTTATTTATATGTTCATCATTCTCATCATCATATTATCAAACCCATAATATTCTAATCAACACCAACCTTAGACAAATATCGAGGAAGGTATTTATAAAAAAAATGTAGAAATGCTAAAGTGGAATTTAATATCAATGAAGGAAATGATTTGGGGAATTTTTTGTTTAGTTAATTAGAGAGGTTTGTGATATTGCTGGAAGAAGAGAAAACACATGAATACAACCCTTATCTCTTTTAATTGAATTTAAGGATTTTATGAATTTGGTTATTTAAGGTTTTTTAGATTTAAGGATTTTGAATGTTGAGTTTAGAAGATGATGGGAATGGAGATATTTGACCAAAAATCATACGAAGAAGAAGATGTGAAGATATTTGAACAATTTGAATGTAAATTTAGGTAAACATAAGGTACAGAATGGTGAAGATGATGACTTTATTGATGATGAAGATGGTGAGAATATGAGTTTGGAGATGATCATGGATGTTATGATGAAAAAACATATGAAGATGATGAATATTACTTTCTTTTTTGTGGTTTTTCAATGAGAATATTATTTTTTTAAAAAATTATTACTAATAATAATACGTGGTAAGACACATAAGTATTTTTTCAATAAAAAAATATTAATTTGTACACATTTTAAGAGATAAATGATTTGAACAGGACAAAAAATAAATAAAGAACTCAAGTGTTATAAATAAATAAAATAAAAGACCCCTGAAGTAAGTTTACTTAAAAAAAAAAAAAATGTTTGCGATCTAGATTGACTTATTTCGATCGGTCGTTCACAATTTTCCTAATTTGCGAGACAATCCATATTTCTCTTTTCGGGATACAAATATATTTGTCTTGTTTAAAAACTTTTAATTTTACTAATTTATATTAGTAAAATACACAATTTTCGAGAAAATATTTTCTTTTATAATTCCTTAACCAGTGCCCGGAGACACTAGTTAACATTTTCCATAATTAAATGACAATTAAATAAAGAGTAATTATGTTCATCTCCCATAAGAGAAGCTTGAATTACATTTCTTTGCTCTCTTATGCAAAAATATACACTTTTATCTCTTATAAAGTAAAAACATACACTTCCCTCCTCTAAGAGATGTTTAAATTAGAATTATTCACCTTAAAAGGTGCGTGTGAGAAAAGGAGCTCCTCAATGCACCTTAATACCATGTACTTCATGTCCCTAACACCCCATCCCCATATTTTTGTAAGTAAGGATGAATGTCCATGTGCAAACATGATAAATAGATAAGATAACATTGGATCACATTGTTCAAGGTCGCTTTTTGTTATCATTGAACCTACATTCTCATCATTTATCAATACTTGATAGTAAACACTGTCCATACACATACTCATCCAGTTCACCTATCATAAAACTACATCGTCTGCATAACCATCTTGACATAACTCTTATCCACCATATTTGATTTACATCTCATATGGTGAAGAGTTTCAATGGTTGCCATTAAATTATCAATAATCAATCGATTCTCAACAAAAGCATATTACTTCTGCAACGTGCATTTAGAAAGACGAGTATTTAAAAGACTAGCAAGTACCTTAGCTACCACTTTTTAAATAAAGCAACAGAGAGATATTTGGTGAAGATCATTCAAAGCTTCTAGATTCTCTTTCGTAAGATAGATTTCAATACTGAGTTTTTGACCCCAATTTCTGAATCTATTTATATCCTTGATTCTTTATTTACTAATTTTTTTTTTGGGGTGGTGGTGCGGACTTTAGGAAGCTCTCTTGGATCAAATGGGATACTATTTGTTTGAAAAGGGAGAACGAAGGCTTGGGGGTGAAGAGGTTGCAAGAGTTTAATATTTCTTTATTGGGGAAATGGGTGTGGAGGGTGTTGGAGGAGAGGGAGACTTTGTGGAATTTAGTGCTTCACGCGAAGTATGGTGAGAAAGGAGGGAGGGTGTAGTTTTGTGAGGGTGTTGGATCGATTTGGTGGTGTAATATAAACCAAATCCGATCAGATGTGGGATTGGCGGATGTTAGGTGGTTAGTTGATAATATTGTTAGGAAGGTGGGGGATGGCCGTACCACTCTGTTTTGGAAGTATCCGTGGCTGGATGATGTTCCGTTAGCATCGTCTTATGCTAGGTTTTTTGAGTTATCGCATACTAAATTTGCCACGGTGTGGGAAATGTGTGTGTTAGGATGGGGGGCTGAGGGGGGACGCATGGAGGTGGAGGAGGAGGTTATTTGCGTGGGAGGGAGGTTTGGTGGGGTAGTGTGTGGAGGGGTTGTCTAACTTTGTTTTGCAATAAGGCTTGTCCGATAGATGGGTGTGGAGGCTCCACACATCTCACAAATACACAGTGCAATCGGCTTATTCTTATTTAACAGCGGTTGATATTAACATAACTGAAGAGTTTCATCAGTTTTTATGGCTTAAAGCGGTTCCGTTAAAGGTGAACATATTTGTATGACGTCTTTCTGAATAAACTTGCTACAAAGGACAACTTGCGCAAAAGGAATGCTATTGATGTTTCCCTAGTGTCTTGTGCAACCTTGTGTGGCGAGGAGGAGGAAAGGGACCATTTGTTTTTTAAGTGCGATCACTACAGTCGTTTGTGGCTCTTGATCTCGCATCGGCTTGGTATTGTTACGGTTCTACACGGTGATTTAAATATACATGCTAATAAGTTTTGTGCTCTTGGAGGCTTCCCAAAAAACTCGAGGATAGCTTTTACTATTATTTGGATTTCGGTCTTATATGTTATATGGAAAGATCGCAACAGTAGAATTTTTCAAAATCAATTCGAACAGCTTGCTTGCAGCTCTTCTTGAAAAGGTTAAACTCCAAATGTGTTGGTGGTTGAAAGTGAACTTCATCATGTCCGATTTTGACTATCCCTTTTGGAGGCAAAACCCCAATAAAATAACTAATTAAATATTTGTTGTACCAAGAACAAAAGTAACTACCCGCCATTACTTGAACGAGCTATTTTTTTCGACACAGCTCAAAATCAAATTTATTTGAACAATCACAAATATAAAAAATTAGAAAGAGAAATGTTTTGGTCACTATTTAATGTTTTTCTCTTATAGCTTTTTATATTTGTGAATATATGCCTAAATAAATTTGATATGAGGTTGTATCTAGGGGTGGCAATAGGCCAGGTCAGGCCAAATTTCGATAGACCTGAGTCTGGCCTATGAAAATTTTTACAGACCTGAACCTGGCCTATGACCTATCATAAGTCGTTTTTCTTGACTTGACCTGGCCTATTTAAAAGCTTGATCTGGCCTGAAAGCCTACTTTCAATTAAGGTCATCAAATAGTTCATTTGACCTAATAAATAGGCTAAACAAGCCTTAAAGTCTACTTAAAAGCCTATTACAACAAAGCCTATTATGAGACTGATATGCAGAGAAAAATATGTTTCTATTTTTATTGTATGCAATTATTTTAATCTAAATTTTTTTTTAGTAGATAAGTATTAATAGGCCGGCCTATCAGGCTTAACAGACTTTTGTGGAAGTCTAAGTCTGGCCTATTTAACTAAACATGCTTTTTAAATAGCCTAAGCCTAGGCCTCTCTACTAAACAGGAAGGTCATGCCATAGCAGGCCAGACCGCAGACCCCTGTAGGCCGGCCTGACCTATTCCCAACCCTAGTTGTACCTAGGCCTGGCAACAAAACCCGTGCCCGTGGGTACCCGCCCAAACCATCCCCAATTTGACAAGTTTTCCCCGGTTTGATTGGGTTTGGGTATGGGTTTGGGTTTTCCCCGATTTCAAAATGCGGGTACGGGACGGGTAACGGGGATATAGGTACCCACCCCGAACCCATACCCAAACCCTACCCGAATGAAGAAAATTACCTTTTTACCCATTTATTACCCGTCTTGTATAAATAGAAACTCAAACCCTAAAAAGACTCAAACTCTAAAAACCATTTCACCACATGTGTCTGTTAGACGACGAAACTCACTCGAGTTTTCTATCTTCTTCTTGCACATCTCACACCATCGGTCTCTCTCTATCACCATCATCTTCAGGTGTTTTTTTACTGATTTATGCTTAATTTTTTTTCCGATTATGTTTTATTTTGTTTTGTTTTGTTTTTGGTTATGTGCAATTCTGTTTGTATGCATCAATATTTTTGTTAATTATAAAGTTTGGTGTAATCGATAAAACAGGAATCGATAGAACAGGAACACACGAACAAAATTCATAGCCACTAAAAGTAAGAAATAATGTTTCTAGTGAAGCTATCATTAACAATTAACACATAAGAAATAATGTTTATAAAAAGTAAAACAGTGAAATTTGTTTTTATTTGAAATAAAACTTAGTATAAGCACTGAACCATGTCATTATTCTTATCTAAATGATAAGACACCTTATTATGAGTTAGTATGATGATGAATTGTCTATAAATATATTTACTAGTATTATATATGTGTACTTGTTTTGGATTGGATTGGCTGTTCGACATGTAAAAACTTTGATTTGGATACACCACCATTGAAACTTTGATTAGATTATGAATTTTGTTTTTCGATAAAAAATAAAGTTTACACTTTTGAGTAAGGTGAAAGTCACTTGGATTGATGATTTTCCATTACTAATGACTCGTGTTTTTGAACAACTCAATAGGAAATTGACATGGACAATGTTGGTGATTCTCAACCACTCATCATTTCACAAGAAAGTTCACACCAACTTACTTCTAGTCTCAACCCGTCATCATCTCAACCACCACCAAATGAAACAACTGAAACACCCACTGATGACACAGCTAATAATACAGAGGCATTGATAGAAATAGGTAGCAGCAGATGTCGGAGTAAAGTATGGGATCATTTTACAAAGCTTAATGTTAATGGAGAGGATAAAGCTCAATGTCATTATTGCAAGAAATTTCTTGGTGGAAAATCAACCAATGGAACAAAACACTTGCTTCATCATATGGGCACCTGCATTCACAAAAAGCTTCATGACAACAAG
>Ga0228711_1006810_pt1 | contig 16804 bp, 6 predicted proteins | sample MedpolnodulmetaG_2_FD_177996 | JGI IMG/M metagenome (GOLD analysis project Ga0228711, IMG submission 177996) | Root nodule microbial communities from Medicago polymorpha collected in Santa Monica, California, United States - brown nodules | ecosystem: Host-associated > Plants > Roots > Nodule...
ATATATATATATATATATATATATATATATATATATATATATATATATATATGTTTGATTTTTTTCCTTTAACATTTAAAAAGGGTAACAAACTAGATGAATATATTTATACTTACTTTTTCATTCTCCCAATTATACCCTTAAACAGCCTTTTCTATAATAAAGATCGTTGTTGGTGTCATTAAAAAAAAGAACTTAAATTATATTTTTTTGTTATATTGTTAGTGTCATTGAAATAAATAATCTTGATTAGTTTGGTTTATTATAACTTGAAAGTAACAAACATTTATATTTTTAGTTTTAATCCAAATCAAAATTTCATAAATAAAAAAAAAACCGTTAATAATTTTCATACGTTAGTGAAATAAAAAGAGCGTCGCTAGTTTATTTAAAAAGGGACTGTGATATATTTCCGAAAAGACAAAGGGATAGTTGTAATTTATGGTTACTAGCGAAAAAACGGACACGTCTTTCTGCTCTTTTTATTGCACCAATGTTTGAAAATTATGAATGGTGTTTTTTCTTTATAAAAATTTTGATTTTGATTAAAACAAAAAATATAAATGTTTGTTGCTTTCAAGTTATAACAAACCAAACTAACCATCATTATCTATTTCAATGACACCAACAATATAACAAAAAAATATAATCTAAATTTTTTTGAATGTCACCAACAATGATATTTATTATAGAAAAAGTTGTTTAAGGGTATAATTGAGATAATGAAAAAGTAAGTATACATATACTCATTTAGTTTGTTACACTTTTTAAATGATAAAGGATAAAAAACAGACATATGCATATTTATATCGTGTTTGTTATATTTTTTTAATATTTAAATTTATATTTATATTTATCTATTTGTTACATGTGTTATTTGTATTCAAAATTGAGAACATTTTTGGAAAGAAAAATACAGCCCAAAAGAGTTGAAATGGGATGTTTTCTTTATATATAGTATAGATATTATAATAAATTATAAGAGGAAGAAATGAATTTTAAATGAAATAATAAGGATAAATATGGAAGAAAAAATAAGAAGGTATAAGCTATAAGCTCAAACACTACTTGAAAATTGAAATAGCGTTTGAAAAACAAGCAACACGCTTATGAAATAAGCTATAAGCTCGTTGTAGATGGACTGTTACCAAACAGAGTTTTTTTGTCCGACGAGCTTATAAGCTATAAGCTAGCTTTTTGGTCTTGCCAAACTAGGGATGTTCGCGGTACAATTTGGTTCGGTTTTGAGACTAAAAGTCATCCGAACCACAAGATAAATAAGTATGCGGTTTGGTTTGGTTCAGTTGACTTTTAAATTAATATCCGAACCAAACCAAACCAAAACAATGCGGTTTGGATTAGATCAGTTGGTGCGGTTTCTTTAGACAATAATTTTATTTTTCAATGTTAAAATCAAATTAAAAAACTAAAACACAACATATTTTCAGCAATGTTTTTAATTTCATCAAACATTACAATTTTATTTTCATCCAGCAATGTTCCCAACTACGTAGACCAAATTAAAACGTGGACAAAAAGAAATTATATTTTGTAAGAAATACAAAAGACTAAAATTTTAATCATTCTCTAAGAGTTCAAATAGCATATAAATACATTTTTGATAGAAAAAGCAACGAAGAAACTTAACAAGAGAAAAAAATATGTCATTTTATTAAAGTTTTCATTGAATTTATATGAGTATTGGTCTAGATAATATATATTTAATCAGTGTTTTTCTTATATTGCGATTTGGTTCGGTTGGTAAAATCAAAACCGCAAACCGAACCAAACTATGCGGTTGAGTGAAAAAATAATTCAAATACATCCGAGCTAAATGCGGGTTTTTGCGGTTGAGTAAAGAATTAATTCCGTTTGCAGTTTTTCTTTTGGATTGATTCGATTTTAAACACCTATGACAAACAGACCCTTGATCTATATCAACTTCTTAACCATTTCATGTTCATCTTGAGGTCTACTTATTTTCAGGATTCGCTTTTTAAAAAGCCACAGAATTAGTGCCCTCATACCACATTGTTTTGACCTCCTGACGTAAGATGCTTTTATTACAGCAATGTCATTGAATTTAGTTATTCAGTATAGATATACCAAGTCTTACTCAAATATTTACAAAAATGAATTACAAAATGGTTGTGTTACATAAAATGCTCAACCAACAATTACGATATTGTTAAGCTAGACACCGTGATCTGATTTTAAAATCTAATTCTCTCAAATGTGACTTTTAGTGATGATTTAGGTTGGTGCTCCCACTTAGGTCATAAGTTAGCATTCGAGCATCCCTGAGTCTTAAGAGACCCTCAATTTTTTTTCACATTGGGGGTACCTATTAGGTACCGGGTCTTAAATGGTAAAGACCCTACCAATGTGGATGCTCTTATCCAACTTCGATAATTGTCACTTTGTCTACATACCACAATAAAAATTTGGTTAATGTAATCTATATCTACTTCTTAACCTCTTCAGTGTTCATCGCGTGGTTCACTCTTTTTCTGGCTTTGCTTTTTTAAAAAAGCCGTAAACACGGTGTCTACATTCCGCCTTGTTTTCACCAACATAAAAAAGCCGTAAACCTAGCGTCGTCATACTGCATTCTTTTCACCGACAGACGTCAGATCCGTTTCCTACGGTAAAGCCATTGAATCTGTTTATTTATTTATTCAATATAAATATGTCAAGTCTTGCTAAGATATCTACACAAATGAATTACATTTCTATTGTGTTAACTAAATTGTTCAACCGACAATCCAATATTGCGAAGCTAAATACCTTCACCTGACCTCAAAATCGAGATCTCTCAATTGTGTGAGTGAGTTTCATATATGCTTGTAACTTCATCTACCAACCAAAATAAAAATTTGGTCATTAAATCTAATTTTAATTATTTTCAAAATCTAATATTTTATTAGCATATTTTTCTTTCAAAATCATAAATATCATTATATGCTGTCAAATGGTGGCTCCTCCAAATATTCTTGCACCAGAAGATTTATAGTCTCTCTCTATATATCTCTCTATTTATATATTATGTATCTATCTATTTGCCTCTCCTCATGTTAGTTACAAATTCCTTTTCTTTTCTCATTTAAATTAAGGTAGTGAGTGGAATAACCAAAGAAGAAGAAAGAGATAGAAAAGCAAAACAAGAGAGAGAGAGACACAAAACATAAACATAAAACATAAGAGGATGAAAAACACATCCTCTGTTTTCATTCCAAATTTTCATTGAAACATTTTTGTTTGGTTTTTTTTTTATGCACATGCCCATTATTTTTTCTACATCTAAATCTTCATATGGTAAATTTTCTCATCTGGGTTTGATTCAATTCTCATCGATCTCTTGAAAAGTTTCCGAATTTTTGAATTTTTTTCTGATCTAGTTAATTTTTTGGTTTTTTTGTTTTTGTGATGAGATTAGTTCTTTTGATTGATGCTGGGAAGATCCGATGCTCTTAGATCGAATTTGACAAAACCCACTTCTTGTTTGATCGAAGCAACAACTGGGTTGTGTCTGAATTTTCAGATAAGGTTTGTTTTTGTTTCATAGATTCTTTTGATGTGCATTTTCTGATCGGTTTTCAGATGCTTTTGTTTTTGTAAAGATTGAATTTTGTGTAGATTGATGTTGGTTATGATGCATTTAGAATCTTAGATTGATTCCTTAACTGGAATTATGATCATCATTGATTGATTTTGATGTGTTTAATGGTTTCTGATTTGTTTTTGGTTATTTGGTTTGGTTAGAGATGAGAATTATGAGTCATAGTTTGAGTTTTTGTTGAATCTCGATATCGAATTTGGTAATTGTTGGTTAATAACTTGTTATGATTGGTAATTGACACAGATGGAATCGGATCTCGGAAAGCTCTTCATTGGAGGAATATCTTGGGACACTGACGAGGAACGTCTCAAAGAGTATTTTGCAACATATGGGGAGGTAATTGAGGCTGTGATCATGCGAGATCGCGCAACAGGACGTGCTCGTGGTTTTGGTTTTGTTGTCTTTTCTGATCCCGCCGTTGCTGAGAGAGTCATTATCGATAAGCACATAATTGATGGCCGCACAGTGAGTTGCTTTATTTGTAGACTTATGTTTGGCATTTTGTTGAGTCTTTGATTTTATACTTTTGTTGGTGATCGAATTATCGTTTTCACTTTTGATTCTATTGGATTGAAGTCTAACAACTTTGATAATACTTGATTTTCGATGTACATTGGATCAGATTTGACTTTTTTCTGTTTATTTTATACGAAACTGAAATGCCTTGCAGATTTTTGATTGATATCCTGTTGAATTTTCAGGTTGAAGCAAAGAAAGCTGTTCCTAGGGACGATCAGCAGAATATAAACAGACAGACTGGTAGTGTACAAGGATCGCCTGGTCCTGGACGTACAAAGAAGATTTTTGTTGGAGGCTTGCCATCAACGATCACCGAAAGTGATTTCAAGATGTATTTTGATCAGTTTGGTACAATTACTGATGTTGTAGTTATGTATGATCACAATACACAGAGGCCAAGAGGTTTTGGATTCATCACATATGATTCAGAAGAAGCCGTGGATAGAGTTCTTTACAAAACTTTTCATGAACTCAATGGAAAGATGGTTGAAGTCAAGAGGGCAGTTCCGAAAGAACTTTCCCCTGGTCCCACCCGTAGCCCCTTGATAGGATATAACAACTATAGTTTGAACAGTAGGGCTAGTAGCTACCTAAACAATTATGGTCAAGGTTATAGTATGAGTCCAATAGGAGGATTTGGAGTCAGAATGGATGGTAGGTTTAGTCCACTTACTGGTGGTAGAACTGGTTTTACTCCTTTTGGTAACACCGGTTATGGAATGGGTATGAACTTGGAGTCAGGATTGAGCCCAAACTTTGGAGGGAACTCTAACTTTGGGAACAATTTAGGGTATGGTCGGATATTTAGTCCTTTCTATAGTGGAAACTCAAGCAGATATGCTACTCCGATAGGCTATAACGGAGGTAATGGGCGAGGTGATTCTCTTATGAACTCGACTTCTAGGAATGTTTGGGGAAATGGGGGACTGAGCAATGCTAATAACCCGGTCAGCCCTGGTGCGTTCTTGGGATCTGGAGGTGGAGCTTTCGGTGTTTCAATTGGAAATAGCGGCGCTAACTGGGGTGCTGCCATTCAGGGTCAGGGTGGAGGCGCTGCTTCTGGTTATGCTACTGGGAATAATGTTTATGAAGGTGGAGATAGCAGCTTTGGATTAGGGGGAGCAGGGTATGGAAGAAACAGCAATGCAGTTGCGAATCCATCCTCTACATTTAATGCATCAGCTGGTGGTTATGATGGATCCTATGGTGACTTATACCGCAGTGGCAGCGGTTCGGTTTACAATGACTCTGCTTGGAGGTCTGCTACTTCTGAGATAGATGGTTCTGGCTCATTCAGTTATGGTCTTGGTGGCATTGCATCTGATGATCCTGTGAAAACTTCTGAGGGTTATATTGGAAGCTACAATGTTGCTAGTAGACAACCTAATAGAGGTTAGATATTTCGCTACATATCAGATTTTTGTTATTAAGTTTTGTTAATTTTCTATGGTGGTTTTTATGTTTCAGAATATGAATTATTCTGAATGAACTTGAAAAGAGAATCTGTATTTTACTAGTTTTCTTTTACATTTATCTTTAAGATCAGCGTATCTTGAATTGTGATATATTGATAATGATAAAGTCACATTCGAAGCTTTGTTAATTTTTTTATAAGCGCATAGACACTTCCGATTGAAGGCATGTCTGTTGTCTAAAACTTGTCGGTGTCCGACACCGACACAACGCCAACATGTGTTTACATTCAGTTACTCTCTAAAATACTTGTTGGTATCCTACACTTACATGACGCTTAAATATGTGGTTACATCCATTCACTTCCATTTTGTTAAATTATTACACGTGTATCAGACTATCAGTGTCACTATCATGTTTGGTGTCGCTGTTTGTGTTGGTGCTTCATAGTTTATACCGGAGTACTTGTTTCCTGACTTCTATTATGCATATCTTCTAATTTTTTATCTTCAGATTCTTGTTAGCTTTCTCTTGAATGTTTACTGGAATCCAAGTAGAATTATTGCTTTCAACATCCTATAATCATGCATAGGCTCTTGATTATTTTCATTTTGATTATTTTATAATGTGATTTTATTCGTTACATTATATTAACTTAAAAGATGCTTAAATGTGGACAATATCTCCCATGATGAATGTGAAATGTTGTGTTACCATGAATAAGGGGCTGAGAGATTACATTTCTGTCTATTTCTCTTATAATGTATTGCAATTTATATGATCCAATTTAATCATTACACATTATCATGAGCTTCTTGTTGATTAATGATTATCATATTGCCTATTACATTGCAAAACAGTTATCTGTTTAGCATATATGTTTTTGTGATGTTCATAATCAAGTTTGAGTTTAATAACTAACTAAACACGATCGAAGTAAATAGGTTTCTTAGAGATCCAATCATTATCTTACCACATTCTTAAAAAAAATCACAATATGACTTTGATACTGAAACATGATTAGACATTCATATGAAATGTATTTACCATTCCTAATTTTCTCGCATGTTACTCATTTTCTTTTATCAAATTCGATTGTTTCAGGCATCGCTGCTTAGGAGATATGTAATTTGGATATGTAATGGTAGCAGTAGATCAATGGAAAACTGGTTACAAGTAATGAGGTATTGTGAATTCATACATCTCCATCACTTTGAGAGATATATCGGCTCACAAGGAAATTTGGCATATAATAGCTAACGGTGTTCTTTCATTTGAAGTATACATATTCAAAAACAAACAAAGCAGTTACAAGTGATTTTGTGTAAGGCGTGGTTTTTTCCCCGTTTTTCGGTCCTTTTTTTTTCAGTTTTCAAGATTTAGATTACTTTCATGGAAGTCAATTGAGGTGTAAAATCATATCGCGGGATAGACTAAGGAAGATTTATTCCATGATAGTGTAATAGTACATCTCCGGCGAGGCATGTTGCGTCGTTGCTTTAGTTTGTTTGATGAATGATAGAGTAATTGTTAATTTTGGAATTTCTTGTTTCTTTTAGCCAAAGGTGTTGATTTTGCCACCTTTTTATTTTTATGTTATATGTAAACTTTGGTCAAAATTGTAAGTGAGATTCAGTTTGATTTATATATCATCAAGTGTGATAAAACATGAGTGGGATTCCTATATAAGGTCCCCATCAAATAATCAAGTTTCTAAATAGTTTTATTAATTTTTGTTGCACTTTTGCTATACAACTTTTATTTTAGTACTATTTATGTCATGATTTTCAACTTTAGTCAACAATTCTCACTTCTTCTGTTTGTTTGTCTGTTGAAACTGTTTTGTGAAAGTAACTTTGTTGCATGATGTTTAAATATATAGAACAAAGTTGATTGATTGAACTCAAAATAGAAAGTTTAGACTTAAATATGTCTTTGTTCTTGTAATTTGTTTGTCCCATTAAATTTTGGAAAATTTTTATTTTGGTCCTGGTTAATTAATGTGTCATGTATTTATTTAGAAAAATTATTTTCAACTTTTTATGAAATAAATTGGCACAATTTTCTATATATGATTTCTATTTATGGTGTATTAACATGTGCCCTATTAGCATTTCCCTTTTCATATAAAGTAAAAATGAATTTTAATAAGATGTTTTCAAGAGCTTATGGAAATAAGCTGAAAATTGCTTTTGGACATATCATAAGCCGTTTTCATAGTATGCACAAAACAGATACTTGAGCTATAATTTCCATAAGCTATATAAGTTATAGGGACTGAAAAATTGGAAACAAAATTCATATTTGAGCAAACTTTTTATGTAGTCATGCTTTTTAGTGCAAACTTTATGGTTATTAATCTTCTACTTGTTGCTTTCATGTGATTCCATCCTTCTAATAAGATTTCAGATTTGGATCTTAAAATGAACAAACTTACGTGTGGCTATAATTTTATCTTATCTTTAAGTGGATTAGAATTTGTCGTTACAGCATCACGTTACAATTTTGTACTAGAGTAGTTTTTCTGGTTGAGAGACTTTATTTGTTTATTAAAGGGGTTGGATCTATGTTAATTTGTTAAATAAATTAGTTTGGTTTCTTGTATTTTACTAAATAAATTCAAATATTTATATTCTTAAGTTAAGCTCAATAATCTTACAGTTTGATCTTTTTTGGTAAAATAATGGTTATTAAATTATGTTTTTCAAAGTAATGTTTGGTAATTTATGATTTTTCAATTAAAAAGGGAATGTGATAATTCTATTTTTAATTAATTTATTGCATTATTCAAAAATCAGTTTTTGTTTCCGGGGAATTAATTATTTCTTAGGGAGTGTAATGCTGACATGTAAGCATTTTTAAAATGTATGTTAATTAATATTAATACAGAATAGGATATTAATTCTCTAAAAAAAAGAATAGGATATTAATTATTTCTTTCAGCCGAGGCCACGTAGTAAGTCAGTCTCCCAATTCATTTTGATGTTCCCGACTGTATCAACACAATTATTATAATTGAAATGATATACGAATATTTTATTAAAAAAAAGAGGATATAAAATGTTGACATAGGAGGAAGACTCATTTTATAATAATATTACATTAATGTTGCATCACTGAATAACATTTTATTCAATACATAATTTTTTTTATTTCATCGTTTGATTCAAATTTTATTTCATTATAAAAAGTTTAATAAATCAGAAAATTATTCAATATATTATTGAGGTCATCAAAATTAATATCTTAAATACTTTTAGTATGGAAAGTTAATCTTGATGCACTCCCTAATGTAACAAATAATTTAAGATTTATTAAAAAAATTATATAGACGATCTATATAAACTTTCAATCTAACGATCAAATATAAAAAATATGTATTGAATAAAACGCTAGTAAGTGGTATAATATTTTTTTTTTTGCTAAGACAAGAGACTGGTGAGGCATCAAGGGGAAGCGACGACATCCCAACTAGGTTGGTATCTCGAAGAACCCTCATCCTATACCGCCAATCTCAGAGAAAATTTTATTAAAAAAAGGGAAAAGATGTACAAGAGAGGGGACTAGGCCAAAACCCTCAAAAGAAAAGCAAAAAGGAAACAGAAACATAAAATCAGCTGACTATGGTAACCTAGAACGAGGTATCCCACTCTGATCCATAAAGAAGTCAATATGCAAAGTCTGAGGTAACATAGAGAATCGCAGGTTTAGTGTCTGTATTATCAAAACCGCAGATATTCCAATATAGAATATTCATTGAGCACCTGCGGATGATCCACCCTAAGAACGGGTTTTATAAGGTGGTTTTCCAATCTGAATTTGCTTCCTAACCTACTGCTTATGTTTTCTAGATAATACTGGAGTAAAACGAAGCTCCGTGTTTGCCTTGTCATATTCACGGACACGGTTCCATAACTCAAGATCATGCTGCATGTTTGGATTCATGTTAGTAACCACCAAAACCTTGTCACCATTCTCATCAAGCTCGACATGTGTCACCACGGATGGGGGGTTCTGTGCTTGTCTCTCCATTTCCAAAACTACCTCTTTGTCCACGAGAATGGACCTAGCAACAAGAGGACTGAGACGGGGGGTAGCTTGCACATCCTCCCTAGCAGAAGCGAAGGAATCCAAATCAACAGTCAACAGTTGCACATCATCATGCGCAACTCAACTAAGGATGTATTCCTCACAGGTGCATCCTGAATCTGGGGAATCTCCAACCCCTCCCGAATTACCGGACTTACATGTTCCTCAAGATACGAAAGCACATCATCATGCACTACATGGTTCAATTCAACACCGGTTTCAAAGGCAGAGTCCCGTGAGGGACTTCATCAGCAACTAAGTGTGTCTGTGATTCTCTTGGATTCGTAACTGTGTCAACATCTGCAGCTGTATCTGTAAATATGTCTGTAACCGTAATAGGAGGCTCTGTAGGAGCTGAAAATGCTTTCGTAGAACCAATACCGGAGGGATTTTCCTGAACGAGCACCCACTCAAGCTTCTTGGAAGGTCTTGCGCCTTCCCCTTAGTGACCTTCTCCTTAGGGACAATTCCTTCCTTCCTCGGGTACAACTAACGACAATTAGTAACATCATGCCCAAGTGTCTGATAGTGATAACATAAGTCTGGAAGCCATTCATAGGCCACCTCTACACCAAAAGCAAATCCCTCCCTCTCTACCATAATCTCATGGAATGTCTTCTTAGAAAAATCAATGTCAACCAAAACTCGTGCATAGTGGCCAAAAAGTCTCTTTGTTGTTGCATTCTCAATGACCAGCGGTGTGCCAACTGCGCTTGCAATTTCCCGTATCGTACGTTCCATCGTATATTCTTGCGGTAATGCCATTAAGCGTATCCAAACTTGCACGTGAGTGTTTCTTTGATTATGCATATTGAAGTCCCTTTCCCATTCAAATAGTCTTAATACCCCCGGTTTCAAATTGATAGTTCTTATCGCCTAAACAGTATGTAAATCAGATTCAAATGCAAATGAGAGCTCATTAAAACCCCTCCCTAAAGAAAGCAGTGTCCAAAGACCGGTAGTTTTCCATTGTTTTTGAAGTTTGACCTCAATTTCCTTCGCCATGTACGGTTTGTCCCCCTTGTTCAAAACCAGCCTTCCACGAAGGTTCCTCTTGCATACCTCAACCCCCTTTTCATACATTGCCTGAGAAAGTCAGGGTTGCAGGTGCCAAAATCTCTGCCTGCCAATCAAACGGCATGGCAGGTTCGATTGTAACAACAGTCAAAATAGAAAGTGTCGTGTCTGCAGATGCAAATCGCTCAAACCGTGAATTGCGATTTAAAAGTAATGATTTGATGATCCTTGGAAGCGATTTGTGATTCAATTGATATCATCATAAGCAATTTTCAATTGTTGTTCTTCTCACTATGGAGAGAAAACCTCAATCACTCTTCTCACCACGGAGAGTCAAGAAAAAACCAAATTGTAAGTGGTATAATATTGTTGTAATGTTACATCGATATAATTTGATCCATTCTCTTGATATAGATATAGATAATATATTGTAGGTTGTTAATTAACCATAAATTTATTTATTTTGACAAGGAACCATAAATATATTGAAATAGATTGGTTCTCTAATTTGCTTAGTTGTAACATAACTTAATTGTTTGGTAAAAAAGTTACATGAAATATATTATCACAAACAACCAAGTCCTTTCAGCACAAGAAATGCCAGATAAAAACGATGGAACAAGATTAGCATCACATCAAATATCCTGAGAAACACAAACCAAAAAAGAAACCATAAAAACAAGTTGCGCACTAAACACATTAGAGGATTAAGCCACCAAAAGTGGTAGTCAAAAGCGAAGGTAGCATATTTAGTGTTTAAGCACCAAAAAGATTGTAACTTAATTTTGTCGAGTAAATGTTGCAATGTTTCCTCCTTATGTTTGAAAATTCTTGAATTTATTTCTTTCCATATAACCCAAACACTTGAGAGCTAGATTAACTGCATAACTAAACTAATTTTTTTTAGAATTCTCCTAAGCATCCAAATTGACGTAAATGATCTGAAATACACGTTGAAGTAATTGTGACAAGACCTAACCAATGAGAAACACAAGACCAAATTTTCCCAAAAAGACACACTTTAAAAACATACTTTTATGAAGCGCGCAGTTGCTCACCATTCTGAAGAACGCCTCGCCTTACTAAATTGTCTCTTGTAGGAATACAATTTACGAAGCATTCGCCAAGAAAAAAGACATACTTTTAAAGGATCCGCTTAATGATAGATAATATTGTTACTAATCATAGTAATTTCAGTCATATAGTGTGGTTAAAGGCGGTTCCGTTAAAAGTATCTTTGTTTGTTTCGTGACTGCTACTTAATCGACTTCCTACCAGAGATAATTTACTGAGAAGGCATGTGTTGCCCATTGATGAGCATCTTTGTACAGGAGGATGTGAGAGTAATGAGGATATAGATCATTTGTTTGTTTCTTGTGATTTTTTCAGCAGCATTTCGTATGTGATTTGCGGTTGGTTACGGATTTCTTCGGCATTTTCTTGGAATTTAATTGTGCATCTAAATCAGTTTTGAAGCTTGGGAAGTTTCTCTAAAAATATGTGCTTAGTGTTCAAGATGTTACGGTTAGCGGTTGCTTCCATTATTTGAAAAGAGAGAAATAGGCATATTTTCGAATATAAGGGGGAGCATATTTTTTTCCATGTGCGAACAAGTTAATGTTTTTGTGTTTGGTGGTTTAAATCGAAGTTTGTTTTATTCGATTTTGACTACAATTTATGGAGGCAAAAGCCTATGTTTTGCCTAACTTTTGTGAGTTAACTCCTTTTTGCTCCTTGTTTTTGTTTTGTTTCTCTTTTTCGGGTTTGTAATTTGGATCCTTTAAGTCTTCCTTAGCACGCTGGTGACAGGTCATCTTACGTTATTCTTAACATGTTTTTCTGTCATTTTCAGTAGGTTTTACCAACAAAACAAAGGAGTATTAGAGCAATTGTCTATGATTTTGGGACATTTGTAATGTTTTCTATATTTAAGTATGTGATTATGTTCTTCCTAAAACATAGAAATTTTAGGATGTTTTTGATGTAATTCACGAAGAAATCATGCATATCGGCAAAGCAAGATATCCGAAGATTTGTGAAGTCCTTGGGAAGATGAAGAATGAAGATTTAAGAGGTCTCAAAAGACTTTACAAAGGGAGGAATTCTTCTCCCACGTTTCAAGACATCTTACATAGAAGAAAACACCTAAAAGGCGAAGACACGTGAACTTTTCAGCACCAGACACACTCACAAGCGCCCCCGCACACAGGAGGGGGGCGCCAGGTGCCTAAAACTCACAATTGTTGCACCTGGTGCATGGATTGACGTGCCTAGCGCCTGACTTCACACACACATGCGTCTGGCGCCTGTGCCTTGCGGACCAAGGAGTTGTTTTCTGAATTTTTGTGGAATAAAGCCCGTGTTTTTAGCCCAAAATCATGTGGAAACTTTCCCTATAAATAACGCCTTCCGCATTCATTATTTCTCGTTCATAAATGAGGCAGTTCAACAGGAAGGGGAACACTAGGAGCTTCTAGGAGGAGTTTCTCTCTCCTTTCTCCAAGTTTTTCTAGGGTAAGTTTTATTTCTTTTGTAATTTGTTTTTAGTTACGATGAGTAGCTAAATCTTTTTAGGCTATGGTTCTAAGATGAATCTCTATTTTATTTGTTGGATAATTACTTAATTTAAAGTCGTTTATTTAGTTATTTTTTGTTCGCTATTTAGTTTTATTGTAGTGCGTATTATTTGTCTCTTGTGGAGCTCAACCCTGATTTAGGCACTTAGGTAGTGACAATGCCTAATATTGATATTTATATTTTGATATTTAAATTTGTCTAACCAGGAAGTAATTAATTAGTGACTAGCAAAAGAAACCGAAAGCGAGTGGACCCTAGTAGTAAGTACTTAGGAGGTGACATAACTAATATTGAGTAAAATCGGTTGAAACCATGATGTAACTAATTAGTAATAAGGAAACAAGTGACTTCACGACTTAAATCAGCCCAGAAACTCCATTCTCTTGTCACCTTGGTAAGGTAGACGCTGATAGGGCCGCCCTTATATAGAACTACCAAGAGGGAGAGAGTGCTATGTACTCCTAAGATTCATAGATGGGTAAACCTTTAGGAACATTGACCATCATACCTTTGTAAATTTAGGAACGCCAATTTAAATCTATGTTTTAATTACCCCTAAGAGAGTAAGACCCCACACGTAAGGATCATCGTGTGACCAGCAGGTGCAACTCAACATGCGGAGGGGTAGACTGAAATCAACCAAGAGAGTAAGACCCCACATGTAAGGATCACCGTACGACCAGCAGGTGCAACTTGACAAATCGATTAGGTTATCACGTGTTGACGGACTCATCACTTAGATAGTCTACTTAGAATAACTGAACGCGAATTGACTGTTAATTAATTCTAAAAAATGAATAGGGAAGATCTTAACCGCTCCTAACATTCTGCAACCAAACAGGTAACTTTGTTTTGTTGCAAACAGATTAACTTTGCAACTCTCTTATATTATTTTGTTCCCAAATAAGTAACGCGAGTTGGTTGGACGAAATAACAATCCATGTGGATACGATATTTGGTAAACGATTTGGTACACTTGTCTAATCCGACCATCACACACCTTGCGATGGATGACCTTTTTGTGGTAATATATCATTTTAGCCTCTTCAAAAAAAAAATGATGCATTGAGAGAAATTAGGAATAATCACTACTAACATTATATTTTTTAGATACATGTAAATACCAAATTCATCTACCCGCCATGTTAGCCTTCAATACATTAGAATTTAACAAGACACAACACTCCCTTCCTTTAAAAAAACAAGGCACGACACTCCCTCATTTGTTCTTCGTCCCAAGCTAGTTACCTCCTCCTCTTCTTCTTTTCAAACAAATGGTATCACATTTAATTCAAGTAATTTTCCTATCCTTACGACCCTCCTGCCAAACAAAAAAAAAGTTTTGTGTTGAAAATTTTTCATGTTAGTTTTGTCCAACTATGAAGTCTGTATACTTAAAAAAAATAGAGATGTATTCATATCAGATATTGATATTTCACAAATATATATATATTTTAGAAGTACCAGGGTTACTTTTTAAAAAAAATTAAGTATGTTGCTGATCATTTATAAGATACTTACAGATACATATTTTAGAAATTAGGGAAGAAAAAAAATGTGAGACAAAGTTGTGAGAATGCAATGGAGATGTAAATGATTTCATTCAAGATGACACTTGTCTTTCTGAATCAATATAATCGTCTCTTGATGAATTGGACCTAAAAGACAAGTTTTTGTTTTTTTAGATGATGGTAATGAGAAAAAAAGACATTTAATCAGGGAACATTGTACACTACATTCTTTTTTAGTTATATCAATATGTTTTTGTTGATATCTTAACATAAAACATGAGGGTATAAATATATTATGATTTATAAGAATATCCTACATCGTGTTTTGATCACAAATATTATTTTTAGCAAATTGTGATCGGTATTATATACTAATGAAGAATGATCAATGCATACATATATCGTATATTATACATGTATTTTTCAAGAGGTGTCATCTTAATGGTTAAAGCTTGTATTTACAACGTAAATCTCACCTCATACATGTCTATTAGTGGCTTTTTTTTAAGGCTGGTCATTAGTGACTTTGTTATTAGTAAAGAAAATTCTCTTCCTCACTTTTTTTTTAAAAAAAATTTTACTATAAATTTTTATTAGTATATCTTAACCGTATTAAATCTTGAATTTCAAAATTCGCATATAAGCTTTTACAGTTGTCTAATATGTCAACGCCATAAAATGCTTAGCTAGGTTCCTTCTAAAAAAAATGCTTAGCTAGGAGAATGGATGATTGGACCATCACTTATTTATTTTTAGTCCATCATAATATTTTACAATAAAATCTATAATTAGTCAATTACTGTGAATTATTTGATTCTATAAACTTTAAATTATAATGAACGATTAATTCTAAATTGTATTTTTTAAGGGGATCAATTCTTTATTGTTATTTTTAACTAATTTATAGCTAAATGATTATAAACTTATGCTAAAAAACATTTAAAAGATGGACCCTGATGCTGTTTGCAATCTTACTGGTTCACATCACAGCCCACAGACTAGTTGAGAGTTGAGACTGTCATCTCATGGGCCCCTTTGCAATTACAATTGAAAGTGAATCAAGGGCACCTCTACAAAAAAATTATATAATTGTTATTGCTACAAATAGAAAAAACGGTTAGATATTCTTCGGCTCTCTCAATTTGTCATCATGACATGGTCTGTATCCCAATGACATGGTCCTAACAACAGCATCATGTTTGCTGATGCTACATTTGAACATTAAAATATAGATTTATACGCCGGTTTAGTTTCTCCATTCTATGTTTGATTTGGACTATGAAACTCGAAAGGATCGTTTAGTTTGTTGCCCTTTGCTATAGGGAGTTGATGGTACATGGACTCCCGTCCGTGTTGAAGGACGGTCCAATCACCGCATTGAAGATCTTTTATTAGTTTTAGGATTAATTAGAGGAGGATCCACTTGTGTTGTGTTTTTTCCGTTTGAGGTCGACCTACACTTTTGTGTTGATTTACTGGGTTAGGTTTATGCTCCCACGTTTTTTCTTTTATATGTATTTTCCTCATTTTTTTTAATAATATTATAATGAGCAATTGACAAAAGATTATAATAGGGTACCAACTTAGTTGAATAATATTCTTTTTGATGTCATTTTACTCTTGACTTATAAAAAATAAAAAATATATATCAACGAAGTTAGATATATCTTTATGAGGGGGCTAAATCTAAAAAAATTAAATAAAATATATTTTAAATGTTGTTTTTACAATTTTAATTGTTAACTAAACTCTTTTTGTATTTGTTTAAGAGATATAAAATGGTAAAATAAGATAAAATAGATTTATTAAACAAGTGAATATCTTTTAACTTTTTTATGTCCACTAACTTTTGACAAATAAGCTCTTATGTGGTAGCTAATTATATATTATTGGAACAGGTAATTACAAAATATATTTGTTCAAATTAAAAAATATATTTGAGGTGGCGAAAGCTACCCCACTCATACTCATACTTTCGCCGCTGAATTAGTGTATGTGTTTATTTTTTTATTATTTTATCATCTACAATTTATCCACATTTAAAAACTCAAAATTTTTA
>Ga0228711_1006812_pt1 | contig 16802 bp, 7 predicted proteins | sample MedpolnodulmetaG_2_FD_177996 | JGI IMG/M metagenome (GOLD analysis project Ga0228711, IMG submission 177996) | Root nodule microbial communities from Medicago polymorpha collected in Santa Monica, California, United States - brown nodules | ecosystem: Host-associated > Plants > Roots > Nodule...
AAAAAAATCAGTTTTTATGTTCCACGGTAGTTAACTACTGCTGCAGCTTTTTTTTTAGTTTTTTTTTTTAAGCTTAACATGTAAACGGTAGTTAACTACTGCCAGACGAAACCAGCGGTAGTTAACTACCGTTGGGGGCAAAAACGTCATTTACATGTGTTATTATGAAGTATTTGATGTCAGAAAAGCAACTTTCGAGACAGAATAAGATGAATATGGGTTATTAACTTGGGCTTTGTAGGCCATCTTTTCGCCTATCTTGTTGAACCATGGGAGCAGTTATCCACACCTCATTTTTGCTATAAAACATTAATGAAAATATTTACGAGGATTCAAACGATAAAAATTATGTTTTGGAAAAAATATATATACTTGGGAAGTATATATATTTTGACAAATCCAATCAAATGTCATAGTGAAGTACTTGTATCGGATATGTACGGGTCTATTTGTATGTACAATACTTGTCCAGTACTTAAATTTTCTTCCTTACTTTTGTTGATAGTGAAATTTGTGGTTTAATATAGTAATAAAATATCATCTGTGTTTTTTAATTTTTTTAATATTTATTGTGATATTTTATTTTTATGTTAATTGAGCAATTTGAATTTATCGTGTCATACAATATATAAAATTCATGTTTTATATTGACATATGTTAATATCTAAAAGTAAATAAGATGTTACATGAATATAAGGTGAGCTGAGTTTCCTAGTAAGGGTGTAAGTTAGAAGAATGCAAATATGAGTTATCAAATCTTTCTTAAGAATGCAAAAAATAGACGAATATGAGTTAGTCAAATCTTTCTTAAATCTTTCACAAAGTTCGAGGAAGTGTAAGAATCAATCAAAATAAGGCAGAACTTGATAATTTGGCTAAATTTTTTTTTGTGTGTGTGCCATTTTTATAGCGCCACAAACTGAAACAACTATTGGCACAGACACATATTCAGAGAGAAAGCACACATGAAAAAAGGAAGCATAGAACGCCGAGAAAGAGAAAAGTTCAAGCCAAACATGGGACACCACGTACTATCAACAAGGGGAAGAATCACACACTACCAACGTAATTAACCGAATAATACCATACTTGTATATTTTTTTAGAGCACATAATCAATCAAACATGCTATTTACGCAAATTTATCACTTAAAGAAACGGAAATCACAGTTGAGAGCCATGAGATGATACCTAGATCAACTTTCAACTCCGAGAACATATACCCCTACCTTTTTATCTCTCTATATAGTTGTATCTCATATCTAGCATTGGTATTGTACACGAATCTTTTCCTCCTAGCAAACATCATTACTCGTATATATTCAAACAAATGTTAAGTCAGAAATTTAACTCCTAACAAGTAGTGATGATAACACAAAAGAGAACTAAAATGAAAGAAATTTGGTGAAAGAGTAAGAACAAAACTTGATTTTTAAGGGAAAAATAAAATGTATATGCTAAAGCAATTTTTTCCCATAAAGGAAGTGACAAGTGTCACAAAAAACTTACATACATAACTGTGAGATTCCGAATTGGATACCTGTGAGACTCCAAATTGGATACCAGTTAAAAATATTTAAACTAATAATAATGATATTAATAGTTGAATTAGATATTAGAGAGCAAAAAATTACTTTCTGGAGCAAGTAGATCAGCCTCCACGAACAAGGGGGGTTGAACTTTAAAATAAATTCAAAACAAATGTTTAGTTGGAAAAATGGGGGGTGCGAAAACCAGACGAACTTGCATGGTATTATATAGTTCAGTCCAATAATATTAGTTTCACTTACACTAAAACGAAAATTGCTTTTCCCACTTCAGAAATTGATATGAAACACCTGAAAATTACACCTACAATTGATATGCTCGACCAAATTTTCATCCCATCCACAAATTTACATAGGACATGAGCAAGTTTGATGAAGAAGGTTTGGAAAATCCAAAAATCAGACGACGTATAGAAAAATAAATTAGCAAATTTATTACTAACTAAAATTATTTCACCCCGAAATAATTATGAGAAAATAATAGTTTTAAACCTAGGATAGATCCCAATGAAAATCCTAATAACATGTGAATTGGTCATTTTTAATTAATTGAATTTCTTGCTTTACTAGTTGTTGTTACGAATCAAAACCCCCATTTTTATTTATGAAAAAAAAAACTTGTTCTTAATTTTAGTTATTGTTAATTCAAAGGTCCTTGAGATATAAAAACTTTAATTTTCAATTATTTTGATCACGCGATTATTTGTATCTATTCAATTTTTTCATGTATTATACATATAAAAAAAATTGGGCCCCAAAATTTGGGAGACTTAGTTCGGTAGAGCTGTTTGTACCTCCTAAGGGACGACCCTGATCACCAACATACCGGAAGACCACACATGCACACAAAACTTTAATACATTGAATATATGTATCACAATATCTTATATATTCAATATTTAGAACATTCATAGTACGATGTTGGAATAACCAATCACATTTGAATCCAAACATTATTTCTCTCAAGTCTCCCACATTATATACTTGCATGCATCACTATTTCAGGTAACATGTCATGCCTCTTGACCACACCTCCATAAATACTTTTGATTAAAGGATCCAACACCAAGATACCAACTCTTGGGGAGTTTGGGGAGCAGTGAGTTCAACAACAAACTAATGATTTAAGTTCACCAAGAGACTAAGACACCACTTCGCTACCTAAAAACTTAAGATATAAGATATATGAATCATCTCTCTTGTATATTTAATGTTTCAAATCTCCCACAACCTCGTTACACCTACACTCTCCAAACAAAATATCTAAATGTAAAGTAGGAGAATAAGATAAATAAAGGAAGCCAGATGTATACTTAAATTGTTTTTGGATTGTGCATCTTGCAAGGAAGAACTCAATCAAATGCATATAACAATGACTCTTCGTTTCCTCTATCAAATTGAGCTATGCGAGACTTGTTCGAAGATATATATTTCAGCCAACTCCAACAATTTGTGCCATGATTGAAATTGAGACATCTTTGACTTTCATTGTTTATACCAAAAATTTAGTTCAAAATAACTAGCATATTTTACCATAAAAAGTATATTCACTTTAGGCTACAATTACTACTAAAACTTTCAATATGAACTTGAGTCTTCACTTCACTGTATACAAAACTGGTTTGTAAGGTTGAGATTATCTCCACTTATAAACACATGTTCATACCATCTTATCCGATGTAAAACTCTTTAATAGAGCATTTGGTAATTAATGGTAAATAGAGATGAATTGAAGGTTCATGAAGATTAGTTTTGGCTTTAGACTCTAACTATTCATCCCAAGTCCTAAGTTAAAAAATTTGTGTGAATACTTTGGATGGAAAAATAGAATTGGTGAAAAGTGTCATTATCCATGTGTAAGATTTGCTACACTCATGTCAGCATGCATACTTAAATTAGGAATGTGTGTGAGAGATGATAATAAAATCTGTTTTGCGTTGGCAAGAACGGATTTGTGTTGCAAGGCCTTTAAGGATTTGAATGTTAAGTGTAGGATTTGTTTCAAGCTCTTCAATGAATTATAACTTTTGATCTGGATAACATCATTTTTTATTTAGATTGCAAACAAGTAGTTGATAATGTAAATTCAAATGTACATATATATTATAAAGTTTAATAGGTTAAAATATGGATCTATGTACTGTTGGCAATGACATCTCTCTACTTGGATGGGACAATATTTTTCATTATCCCATGATTTTATTCTGAATTTTTGTGGCAATGATGAGTTAATTTGGTTTAAGTAAAACAAAGATAGCAACATGAAACCCAAACAAACTCCTCAAAATAGAACCAAAACAAGTAATGTTTATATAAGCTGTGCATGCATTAAAATGAAATGTCCTCAAAGGGCTCGATATCATAAAGTTTGGTTTTAATTCAATAATTAGATTTTTCATATAATTTTTAACTTTTCATATGATTATTATTAAAAATAGTATAAAAAAGGTTCTTTTGAAAATATGTTATTATTATTATTAGAAAAGAATAGTGTAAAAATATGTTATTTTGACGTTACTATTATTAGAAATGAAATATGTATAAGAAATGTACTTTGGTTAAAATGTTAATTAGAAAAGAAATATTTTGTTAATAAGAAATAATTTTTTTTTCCGCTCCCCTCTCTCTAGCAAACCTCCACAGCCAAACCCTTCGCCGCACCTCAATTCCGGGCGCCACGATGTAGACCATAGCTTTTGGTGGTGCGATCAACTTCTTTGGCTCGCGTCACCACCTACAGACCCAAATGGGTCTTGCTCCAAAAGGGTTGTCCCGGTATCAGCTCCGCTGCGGTGGCTTCTTGTTGCCGTCGCGTTTTTGCGGTACTTTTCTCTGGTCCAATCCTGGTTTCGCATTTGTGACACATTGATTTGCGCCGATTAGGTCGGGGGATGGGGTTTACGACGGTATCGCTGCTTTGTGGTCACACCTTGTGTCTGTCCTCTCGTGAATCGGAAGGTGAATCGGTCTCTGGTTCCTTATTCACAGTGGTTGTTTACCGCCGCCGAATTTTCAATATGTTGTTATAGGTGGTTTGAGGTTGTTGATCGCGTTGACGTTTATGGTTGATTTTGTCGAAATCTGAGATGTTCGGTTACACATCATTGAACCTGCCACAATGATCAGAGAACCAATTTACAGTGATGGGAGATTTCATTGCTCTGAATTTTGGCTTGAAATGGTTGTTGATTCTTGAATCTATCCGTGTTGGCGATTGGTTCTTTCGTTGTGCAATGGCCTCGTGTTTTTACTGGATTTGCAGATGGTTTGGCTTGAAAGGGCAATTATAGCTTCTTGTTGTTTGGCAGGGAGTTGCAGGATTTTGAATCGCTTTTGTGCTTGCAGATGATTCATACGCCGGTTTAGCTTCTCCATTCACTATTTGCTACAGGGAGTTGCTGGTTCATGTTGGTGCTTGTTCGTGCTTGCCTAGGTTGTGCTTGTATGATCGCTTGTTGTGGGCCAGAAATGGTTGATTAAATTGATTGCAGCAAACGGTTGGTGCGAGTGGGTTCGCAAATTACCGTGTTGGCGGTCGAGTCCACTACACGTTCAAGCATCTTTCAATGGCTTTGTTCGTTCCATTCGCCAAAATTTAGACACTCTTGGTATTCATAGTTTGCTTTAATTTTTAGGGTTGGATCCTTTTTGTGGATTTTTTATTTTTTGTTTTGCTCGTTTGGGCTGTTTACTGGGTTAGGTTTTATGTCCCCCTAGTTTTTATGTAATTTTTTTCCTTTTTTTAATAATATATATGAGCAATTGGCATTAGATTAGAGTAGGGTTCCAACTTAGTTGGACACTATTCTTTTTTATGTCATTTTGCTCTTGCCTTTTAAAAAAATAAATAAGAAATGTGCTAATTAGGTTGTGGTAACGAATTTTGTCAGCAGCGTGTGTAATGCTTATTATTGGCTCGTATGACAACAAAAAATAAAATACTATAAAAAAACACTTTTTTTTTAAGCAAAAGATGGGTTGCAGAGAGGTCTCCTGCTATAGAACCCAAATCATATATTAAACGAAAGAAAGAAAATAAAGTACAAAGAAGAGGGGGGACAAAAACCAAAACCCTCCATTAAAGCAAAAGAAAACCAAAACAAATAGAAAGCAAAAAAGCAAACTAATGAGGCCAACGACTCGAGGCACCCACCTTGAATCCTTTGCCCATCTGAGGTTGCTTCTTCTTGAATTTCTTCTTTCTAGGGACCACCAATTGAAATGGTTGACTTATGTTATCGTCCAAATCAACAATTTCATTGTTCCGAGCCATGTTAGCCCATGATTCACTTAGAAATTGTTGGGCCTCTGTAGGAACAATCCCTAAAACTTGCATGTCATGAATAACAAATGCACTAAAGTTTGACAAGTCTGAGTTTGTCACCACAATGGAGTTACCTCCCAGAGGAATTATATCTAATATTGCTTCCTCCTGATGATCATCTTGACAGAAAATGTCAGTTGAATCACAATTCATATCAATATTACCCTGACCATAGGGGGTTTCAGTATCTGTTAAATCCCTCAAATTCTCATTACCTTGAGCAACCATGTCTTTTGAATGCATAGTATCAACAACATTAGTATCATCCACAAATCCCAACAGAGGATTATTATCAACAAATGCTTTAGTGGCATTATTTGTTACACATTCAAATGATTCCTTTCCCAAACACTCTTCGGAACAGGCGTAGGTTTGTTCCCCGTGCGTTTATGCTTCTCATTTGTGGCCACTTTCTCTTGATCCACTTTAACAAGTTTACAAAACGAAAAACTATGACTAATGTTATGACATTGCGAACAAAAAAAAGGCAAATTTTCATAAACAACGTTCTTTTGAAAATATGTTATTATTATATAAAAAAAAAAGTAGTGTAAATATGTTATTTTATCGTATTTGTTCTTATAATAGAAATATGTTTAAAAATATTGGTTGGTAAAAAAGTTAGTTAGTAAAGAATTAGGTTGTTAATTAATAAGAAATATGTTAATTATGTTGTAGTAATTAATTTTGGACTTAATTGAATCTTTGGTCCCCTAATTTATTTGTTGTTTTCAATTTGGTCTCTTAACTTATTTGCACACTACAGACAAAATTAAGGCTTAATTGAACCACCACCATTTAATTTTTTACTTTCCTTATTCTTCCTCCTTCTTCTTCATCATAAGCCAAAAAAAGAAAAAGGAAACTGTTTCATGAAACACAAACACAAATTCGAATTCGAATATCAGAGATTTCAAATAAAGTTCTCTCAGCAACAATCTTTCTAAGGAAAAATTTAGAGTTAAGGACCAAATTGAAAACAACAAATAAGTTAGGGGACCAAAGATTCAATTAAGCCTTAATTTTGTTTGTAGTGTGCAAAATTCTTATGAGAACAAAAAAATATCGTAATTAATTTGAATTAGTGTCAACAATGCAAAAGATGGATCAATATATTCTCCATCGAAGTTGAATATACTATAGAAACTATCCCAAGAAAAGGACATTTAAAGCGCGTTTTAAAGAAGGAATTCATGAATTTGTTGCTTTTGTTGCACGACATTGTTAGAAGAGAGGGTGGGATAAGACGTTCGTGTCTTAATTTTACATCTAAGTTGGTTCAGAGTCCACAAAATGTCATAAAATATATATTTAGAGAAGATTGGTTTTGAGGAGGATTATTATGTGTTGAGACATGTGAACAAGAGCTGGATATTAATCATGAGTTTGATATTAATATGCATGTTTCAAACAGTGGAAGAGGATATATCCCCAAATGTGAATCTAAGTATGATGTTAATATGCACATATATTAAAACTTTGGCATGATGGAAGATATGGTCGGTGACGCTCTTGACATAAATCTGTCTTACGATGAGGGCGTTGAATTGAAGTTTTACTCAATGATGGAAAAAGTAAACAAATTGTTGTTTGAAGGGTCATCTGACTTAAGTGCACAAGTTAAAGAAGTTAAAAATGGAATTGAAAAACAAGTTTTATATTGAAAAGATAACTTTCAGTACTTTTAATATTTTGGATGCACAATTTTTAATTTCTAAGAAAAAACTTCAATATTTGATTTCTTAATGCGTGTCTTTGAAGCACAAGATAACATTCCCCTAAAAAAGAGAATCATAAAAGTTCATCCTTTTAAAAATGAATCATAAAAGTTTCTTTAGAAGTCTTCCCTCTAATCACTATTATATACAAAATTTTACTTTTCAGATTAATTGCATAACCGATGTATTTGACCCTTAAAAGTAAAATTTAGTTTGTAATAGTGCTAAAGGGAGTATGCAATAGGATTTCAATATATTTTTTTTCAACAAACATTAAGATAAAATTTTCAACCTGTTCAATAAGACAATTCTTTTAAGTTCTGCTTGAACGTTGGCGTTCTCAAAATTACCTAAAAATCTCCAAATAGGAGTCTCCTATGTTCTAGTTTCTACCTCTTCATTATTCAATTTTCTTTTACACTTTTTAACTATGTTGCGATTCATTCATTTCTTTCTTCTTCAAATAGCCTAGTAGTTTTTTTACCTAAAAAAAAAGCCTAGTTGTTTTTCTTATTGAAGATATGATCTCCTTTATTTTTAATTTTGATTTGAATAATATTTTTATTCTAAAAATATTGTCGCCCCTCTAAAAATGAGCCTTTGTCTATCTCAAGCGTGCCATGAAATGGATTTCGATTTCATGCTCTTACGGCAGGAATCAAGATCGTCCGATAAAAATGTGTGATCTAGATTGTTTAAAATAATTACGTAAATGGGTTAATTCAAATTGTTCGATCTATAATTAATGGTCGAGATGTAAAACAGCTACAAAACTGTGTGGTTTATGACAACAAGCAACCTCGATCCCTATAAAATGCACAATAAGCTAAAGATATTTATGAGTAGGGCTGTTATCTTCCCTCTCTTGTTTTATTATTGGATTGAAGTATAATTTTATTCTTTCTTTATATATTTACCTGTAAACTGTGATCCAACTCTAAAAGAAAAAAAAGGAAACATTCGAGAATATTTGATATGATAAAGTGTTTTTTCTTAAAATTAATTAGAGGTTATGTTAAAATATATCAATATTAAATCTCTTAACAAAAAGTTTTGTCATTCACTATAATCTTATCTTTTTTTTTGGGAAGACACTATAATTTTATCTTTTTTTTTGGTCAAGTAGTCTGGTGGCTAGAATTCACACAATTTAATTGTGGAGAAGTGGGGTGTCCGGGGTTCGAACCCTGACCCCTGCATATAATATATATGCGATATCCCTACCAGCTGAGTTAAGCTCACAGGGATTAATCTTATCTTTACTATCATCCTATCTGACTTACACGTAAATGAAATCGGATTAAAAAAACATTCTATACAAATTAAATGCCTAATCACGGTTTCAATGTATATGGCGCTTCGAGGTGACACATATTGATTGTTTTAAGTGGTTCATATAAAGGAAAAAGAAATATGGTGGAATATATGGTTCCCACTGATATTCCTTTGTCATATAGTGGAAATATATTTATATATTTAACTCACGAATTAGATTTTCCATTGTACGAAACAACTTGTAATTTATTAATTCTATACTAAAAAACATGATTTATTAATTCAAAAGAATGGTTAGGGTCGGAAAGGTAGACAAATATAGACACACATGTACCCATTATAGTTTTCTTACTAAAACCAATAATGATTTGATTAACTTTAATTTGAAAAATGTAAAGTTTAGGTAGATTAGCAACCAATTTGTGATTTTATGAAGTGATGTTTGTTGAAAGCACTTTAATAAATAAAAAGGACCAAATTAAATATTTTCAGGAATTGATGCCTTATTCTATAGTTATTTTCCAATAGGTTGATGATTTTATTGAAAGAAATTGAGTCACCATAGATGATTATAGAGGTTACATAAAACAGTTCTAATCACTATGCTGAAGGATCAAAAGTGTTTAACTTTTTGTTGTTGGATTTTAGTTCAAGCTAATTATTATAAATAATATAAATATTATAGGAGTAGCATGCTCTACAGTTATTAATTTCTTGTGTAACATATAACAATAGTTTTATTTAGAGGGACACATAGCAATAGTTCAATAGTGCAATTCACATTCGCCACATTCAATCCAAAAATCAATTCATTTGCAGATGATGAAAATGCGCTTTAAAGACATAGCTTTTTGCGGTTGTATAAAATCATTCTCAAACCTATATATCTATATGACCACGCCTCAAAAATGTCACTGGAAATTGATTACTTGAATCATCATTTGTTTGTGATTTGTCTTTTGTAAATAAGAAACTTTTAAGCCTTGAGCCTTAAGGCTCTAAAAGTTTAAGGCTTTGTTTGCGAGTTTGGAGGGGAAGGAAGACGAGGGTTTGGAGAAAAAAAAGGAAGGAATAAGTGGAGGAAATAGAAGGCATTGGGAGGAAGGACTTTAGGGGCTTATTTTTCTTCAAAATATAAAACCCTCATCATTTGAAGAACTAAAAAATTGTATTGGAGGAAGGTTTTGGGGGGTTTAGGAGAGTTTATATGAATTTTTCAAATTTAATATATATTGTTATAATATTCTTAAAATTAAAAAAAAATTATTAATTTATCACTCTTTAAAAAAATGTGAAAGATTTCTCAACTTTCTCATATATTTTTATCGCCACAAAGCCTTTTCCTTCAATCTCCCTTCCAAACTTGCAAACAAAGTCTAAGGGTCTAAATAATAAACTTTAAGGGGATTTTGAATGGAGAATCTGATGCTCATTGTCATGCATATTTCTTTTTTTTAAAATAAAAAATAAAATAAAATGATAGATGAGGTGCAACAATCATGTGTATTTATAGTTAATTCAGTTGAATATATCATTAATTTAGATTACATTGAAAATTATGGTTAGTCATTTAGTTGAATTAACCAAAATTTTAATGGTGAATTGAATTAACCATATATTCAACTAAATTAACTACAATTTTGAACTTGATTATATTAAGTGTCACATCTGAAGAAAAAAAGTAAATGCCTGGATATGATTACTCCAAAGAAATATTTAAGTTCAAAATGACATGCGTATTTTGGTTTGTGATTTTTTTTTTTAAGTCAGCGATGTGTGTTACTTTCTTATTCGTGGCATAAAACAAAATTTGTAATTTATCATTATAAGTTTTATGATTGGCGCTAGAACCAATGTTCCACAAATCGAGTGTTAACTTGCCGAGATTACGTTTTTAGGTACCAAAATCGTGTCAACTTAGAGGTAAACTCGATTTCTGTTAAAATTGGAATGTTTGACGAGTTTGACTTGAGTTAACTCGGTCAAACTCGAGTAAACTCGAGTAAAATTGGAATTTAAATCTTTTTTTTTATAGTTTTATTAACAACTTTAGGAACTTGTGAAACTTTCCTTTTTGGATGGTTAAGACTTAAGAGACTTATGATTTTACAAGTTTATTTTATATTTTGATGTTTAGTTGAACATAATGCTTTATTATGGTGGTTGAAAACCTTTATAATTTAGTCATATTTTACACTATTGGACTATTTACAATATTATATTAGTTTACATATATCATGTAAATAATAAATTTTATTTAATTTTAATTTTAGGTAAACTCGTACGAGTTCTCGAGTCGAGTTTACCAGTCGAATTTACCTGAGCAAAACGAGTTGAGGTAAACTCTTGAGTTGTAAAACCTTGGCCAGAACCCTTTCTTATGTTTGGGTATAGGCTAATCTTTGTTATGTTTGTTGAAACACTGTTGTAATTATTTGCTATCTCTTTTGGCACACCTTATGCTGGGGTAGTCAGTTGATTTATTATATTTCATTTTGATTTCTTAAAAAAAAAGAGTTATAATATTTTTTTTGGAATTCCAATGATAGGTGACGTCGTTTTTTAAAAGTAACAGCTCACGATCCTTTTCGTGATCACGGTCAAGATGAAGACTTGATCAAAGGTTGTTTGATGAAAATAATGAAAAATGAATACGTTTGTCACAAAATCTAAGCATCAAACTCATATTCATGTTGTTGTGAAAGTGACTCAAAATTTGAGAAATTGAAGTTTGCTGAAGCTGTCAAAATCGAAGCCCGATTTGAAAAATCGGAGTACGATTTTTGGAGCAGAATTGGCACTTTCCATTCGTAAAAAATCGGAGCACAATTTGGCAAAATCGGAGCACGATTTCGCACGGAAGAATAAAATAAAACGTATTTTTATGGGCCTGATTTGGTACCAAATTATGAGGGATTCTTTTACTATAAATATAGACATTGTATCAGTGTAAACCTTGAGATAGAGGGGGCTGAAACAAGGGTTTAGAAAAGCAACAACAAAACTAGGGTTTGTATAGAGTTTGTCTCTTTGGCAACAAACACTAGGGTTTGAGGGTTGATTCACCTTGGAAAACACTATTAGGATTGAGTCTCTTGGTTACGGGAAGAGATTGAGACTTTGGGTAGAATTATGTTGGAGACTTATTCTTGTAACCCATTGATATCTCTTTTGTAAGGTTACTCATCATTATAGTGAAACGGAGGGCTGCTCTCTTCCCCAGACTAGGTTAATTTGGACCGAATTGGGTCAACAAATTCTTTTGTGTTCTCTCTTCTTTTCTCTCTCAATGTTTTCCACTTTTGGCTTGTGTTTATAATTGTTCCATACACTTTGTTTCAGTTGCTTGATTATCACTTGCTCCACACATCAAGTTTGTTATTGGTGTGATTTTTCATCGAACTCACAACACATGTTTTCTTATATTCATCGAATTCACACCGATTAAGTCACCATATCGTCGATAAGTATGATGACGACTATGAGCTTCCATTTTAAAGGTGTAATGTTGATTGTTGTTAAAATTTTAAATAAATGTTTTGAATCAGTTTATTAAAAACAACCTATCAAAATGGTTTACGATAGAACTTGTCATATACTCCCTCCGTCCCAAAATGTATGACGTTTTGGGCATTTCACACATATTAAGAAATACAATTAATATTGTGTGGAGAAGAGATATTATGAGTTGTTTTACAAAATTGTCCTTAATAAATAATATGGGAAAGATAAATGAAAGAATTGAAAGAAGAGAGAGTAATAAATAGTTAAGGTTATAATAGGAAAAGTAACATTAATGTTGCATTGGTATTGTAAAGCGGCATATAATTTGGGACAAAATTTTTTCCTCTAAAACGACATACAATTTGGGACGGAGGGAGTATTATGTAAAAACGGGTCAAATATGTTTTTAGGTTTTTTTTTATCAAATTTAAATATATTTTTTTTATATATAAAACATGTGCTTTTAGTTCTCTTGTAGGACAAAAAACATCCGTTTTTATGAAAGATATGGACTACACAAAATTAATAGGGACTAAATTTCAAAGATAGACAATTTGACAAGGGTAAAAACATATTTGACACTATAAAAGTATCTTTTAAAAAACATAATAATACAAATGAAACCTACAGGGTAGGAGTTAGCTAGCACATTAGTACTTGTAAAGGCTAAGGAATGCTAGGCTTGATCATGAGACTATTATTGTTCTTTGTTCTTTTAAATATGTATTACAATAGCGACAATTAAATAAAGGGTCATGTTAACTTGTCTCTTAAGGGTGGCGGATCTAGGACCTTGGGCTAGGGGTGTGGATTATAAACTTCGACGAGTATACATATATTAACTGTATAAGTTTAGTCCCTAAAACTTGATGAAGTTCGCTTTTAGTTTTTCTTTTTTCTCCAAATTTTTGAAATTTGCCATTTTTTTGCGTAAAGTGAAGAATTGACAATTGTCATTGAAAACTCACACACGAATAGACGAATTGAGGTTCGAACTCCAGTTACAATGTCAGACCTAACAATTTCGACACTTCTGTCAGTTGAACTAGAACTTATGGATAAAATTCACCATTCCTATTGTATACTACTTTTTAAAATATTTCGTTCGCGAGTCTTTCAACGATAAAAACTTGATTTTGTTAATAAAAAATACATATTTCAAAAATTGGAAGACATTAATAGTTAATACATTATAATTATAATTGAAACGAGAGACAATGTCACTCCAAAAGCAAGCTACTATCTGCAAGCCCAAAAATGAAAGGTGGGCGAGAGAGTGGTGCAAAACTTAATATTGAGGGTGTGCAAAGTGCATATAATACATGAAAATTAGTGTTCTTTTATAAATTTGAGGGTGTGCAGGTGCACACCCTAGGCACCACCTAGCTCCGCCTTTGCCTAATGACACATGTTAAGGAACCCAAAAAAACCAACTTTGTATTGAAAAACATGATATTTTAACTTTTTAGAAGTTGACTACACGACTTTTGATGAGTATATTTCTATAATGAGTTTCTTAACATGCGCCCTTGAGGGCACAAGTTAACATTTGCCTTAAATAAACCACAAATAAGGTTATCACTGACCCAAATAGCTTAATATTTTACCAGAGAAAAAGAAATGGATGTGAGTTTCCATTAAAAAGAGCCTTTTCACTACGAAGAAAAAGATGGCTTGAATATGATATTTTTTTACCTAATTGAATAAGATATTTTTGTCAATGTTTATACTATACTTTCCCGATCACATTTATAAGTAAAAAAAACAACTTTTTAAATTTATTGAATACCTATCTAGTCTATTATAAAAATCAGATACATAGTTATTCAACGAAGATAATTTTTTTTTTTTTTATAAATACGACTGGGGAGTATGTATCTTCAAATTTTTTCTTTTCCTTTTTTCCATGTATTCTTTGAGCTTTGCTAAAAAAAAATGTATTCTTTGAGCTACGGGTGACATGCATCAATAAATTAAATGACATTAATGGAATTTTTCCATTGTGTACTTAGAGATGACACTACCCAATATAAAATACATCAGTATCTCCTCTAGCATAATTAAGGACATGCATATTGGTTATTGAATTTTACTTTAAAAGGGGGTCACTCTATGGTGGTGAACCTTTTATAACCTTATAAACATTGTTTACTACAATTGTTTGTTAATAATATAATCTTTCTACTTTAACCTAAAGCGATTCTTTAGTCTGTTCCAGTTGACTGAATGAAAATGTGCCAATTATATTTTAACCAACATAATATATACATACCAGAATCTACATCCAAAAGAAATCTACATGCCAGAATCTTATTCTTCTTATGATAAACTTTATAATATAGTCTTAAGGTCAAGCTGATACAATATTAAATTAACTACGGTTTACTACCACTTTAATTAATTAAAACTTGCAATCACTTCACATATATGTGACCATAGTGTTATTATAATACAAAAAATTATAATAAGTCCAATAGGTCCAAAGCTAATCTAAGTTTTTTTAATTACCATGTCACACAGGTGTGATGTGAACTATATACCAATTTTGTCAATAGGAAATATGATTATCTTTAGTGAAGTTATACATCTCCCTTGAAAGAAGTATTTTAATTTGTTAGGTCATAAGAGGAGCTTAAAACACTAGAAGATTATCATATTGGACTAACAACAATCACACAAGTGATTTGGACACTGCAACTTCACTTAAAATATGAAGGTGTCGGGTGATGGTCGGATTTAGACAAGTGTGTCAAATCGTTTACCAAGTAATAAAGTGTAAGTAGAGTGTTGTATCCACATAAATTGTCGTTCCAACTAGGCAATTCATGTTACTTATTTGGGAACAATAAAATAAAAGATAAAGGGTAAAGTGGTTTTGCAATTTGATCAGTTTGCAACAGAGAAATGTTTACCTATTTTGATTGCAGATGTTAGCGGCGGTTTGGATTCTTTGAATCCCCTCTTTTTATTTGTTGGAATTACTTAACAGTGAAGTCTTGTTCAGCTTTTAGCATTTTCTATCTAAGTGATGAGTTCGTGGGGTTTTACTACCTACTAGTTGTCAAGTTGCACATGCTGATCACATTGGTAGATACGTGTGGGGTCTTACTCTCTCAGAGATATGGGTTCATTGCCCTCCAGCTGTCACTTACAACCATCACAACAGAGTTCCTACGGATTTCAATGTTTAGGGCTATCAGTCCTATAAAGAGATACACTTACGCGCGCAGGGTTACGTGTAAGTTCGTACTTTCTCAAAGGTATTTGAAACAATAACGGATATCAGGGTTCCTAAGTACCTATATCTCAGGGTTATGCTTCAGAGGAGACAAATCTTACGCACGATAATAAAACTAAATATGATTCGAAATAACTGAATACAGACTTTAAATTAAATACAATATCCAACAAATAGAATAGAGGTTCATCTTAGAACCATAGCCTAAAAAGATTTAGTTACACATGGTAACTAAAGACAAATTACAACAGAAATAAAACATACCCTAGAGACTTGGAGTGAGGAGAGAAAATCCTCCCTGGAATGAGAGGAGTGATATTTATAGGAAGAGTTTCCACCAAAAGTTGGGCTCAAAAACCGGGGTTTTCCACTTAAAAGTTGCAAAAATTAGTGCTTCCCTGAACTTCTTCATGCTGGGGGCGCATGAGAGTGTTGTCCCGTGCCTAAATGCTTGTTTTTTTTGTCTTCTTGGGTGTTTGCTTTCATATAAGATGTCTTTGGACATAGGAACATAATTCTTCCCCTTGTAATGTCTTCTGAGCCCTCTTGAATCTTCATTCATGATCTTCCCAAGGTCTTCACAAGTCTTCAGATGTCTTGTTTTGCCAATTTTCATGATTTCTTTGTGAATTACATCAAAACACCTTAGAATTTCTATGTTTCGGGAAAAGTGAATTACATGACTCAAATATAAAAAATATTACAAGTGTCTCGAAATCATAAGCAATTGCTTTAATACTCCTCTATTTTGGATGGAAAACCTACTGAAAATAAATGAAAAACATGCCAAGAATAACGTAAGATGGTTTGTCAACATTGGATCTATGGTTCCTCTCATTAATTATATGATGCTCGATATCTATTTTTCCATCTAATATGTGACTCTTACTCACACTTGACATACCAACAATCTCCTCATCAAGCGTGAGTCAATTTATATGTGTATGCTTCACCTCAAAAGAAAGCTTTTTTCATCCATATACACGCCGCTCGACCACCATTATCAGAAAGACATTTAATACAAAGATCTGGTCACCTTTAATAAAACCGTGCGCTCAAATACCATGTACTTCGAATAATGAGGGGAGCTTTAAAGTCCGACTGATCATCATATTAGACAAAGAACAACCACTTAAACGATTTGAAGACAAAATCTTCGCCTAAAACTTTAAGACACTAGAGTGTATATACATATAT
>Ga0228711_1006813_pt1 | contig 16802 bp, 11 predicted proteins | sample MedpolnodulmetaG_2_FD_177996 | JGI IMG/M metagenome (GOLD analysis project Ga0228711, IMG submission 177996) | Root nodule microbial communities from Medicago polymorpha collected in Santa Monica, California, United States - brown nodules | ecosystem: Host-associated > Plants > Roots > Nodule...
AATAACTAACTACTACAGCTGTAATTTGTTAAGCTACTAATTAGTTACACAATGAGACTTGCTGCTCAAGTAATAGTAACCAACTTAATCTTCACTATCTTTAACATGTTTCAAGTATGGATAACATGATTTTTCTCACAGATGGTGGAAAGGAAAGAACTTTAAAAGAATATGAGAGTTTAGGTAAACGATCTGGATTTGTTAAGTTTCAATCTGCTTGTCGTGTTTTCTCTGTCCTCGAAGTGATGGAACTTTACAAATGATTAAGTCACACATCAATTGTAATTTTACAAGTGGGAGGTTGAATCTCTTGTGTGTTTGAGCCTATTGAGGTTTTGGTCTCGCTGAATCAATTGCTTTTGGTTTGCTTTTATTCAGTTTGGTTTAGGGTCTTTTGTTGGTACATCAGATCTATTATTTGTTACCTTGGAAATTTTCTCTATTATCTGTCTTCTTTTTGTTTGTTGTGTTGTAATATATAGTACTTTTTGTATTCAATTTTTCTTTGTAATATGTTGCTTCATTTTAATAATACTTCTTTCGTCCCTAATTATAAGATCCCTTCGAAAAAATTGGTTGTCTTTAAATATAAGATCTTCTGTATGTACTTATTACTCTTGTTGCATTTTTTTTTTTTTTAGGGAACTCTTTTTGCATTATTAATCCTATCAATTTACATTGAAATATAAAAAGTCTGCATATATTTATATATGTCTATGCAAAACGTAATTTAGTAATAGTCATATGCATTTCAAACAAATTTATTAATCCAATATTTTTTTCTTAATAGGCATGATTTTTGTTAGATGTTCCTATAATAAGAGATGTTAGAGTATAGGTTCCTATAATCGGGTAATAGTCATTCCCGATTAAGGTTTATCAAAGTGGAGTTTTAAGTTCAACGTAATAGTAAGATGAAACAATGAAGAGGTTGAGGCTGAAAGATTTGCAGTGTTAAGGTGTGTAGGCATATGTGATGACGTCATATTTTATATGTGTTGTGAAAGTGACTCAAAATTAAAGAAATTGGAATTATGGAAGCAGAAAATCGGTGGCTGATTTTCAGGGCTTAGTGGCCAAATTTGACTGAGTTTTTTAGCTTGTTTCATTCGAAAAAAATCCGTGGTTGAATGGATGTATTCAGTGGCCGATTTTGCGCAGGAAATAAAAAGAAACGTATTTTTCGGGCCTAGATTTGTTCCAATTTTATGAGGGATACTTTTACTATATATATAGACTTTGTATCAGAGTAAACCTTGAAATCGAGGGGGCTGAAACAAGGGTTTAGAAAGGCAACAACAAAACTAGGGTTTGTATAGAGTTTGTCTCTTGGCAACAAACACTAGGGTTTGATGGTTGATTCACCTTGGGAAACACTATTAGGATTGAGTCTCTTGGTTACGGGAAGAGATTCGAACTTTGGGTAGAATTAGGCGGGAGACTTATTCTTGTAACCCATTGATATCTCTTTTGTAAGGTTACTCATCATTATAGTGAAACGGATGACTGCTCTCTCCCCCAGACTAGGTCAATTTGGACCGAACTGGGTCAACAAATTCATTTGTGTTCTCTCTTTCTTTCTCTCGTTGTTTTCTACTTTTGTTTGTGATTATAACTTCCATACACTTTGTTTTGGTTGCTTGAATATTCCTTGCTCCACACATCAAGTTTGTTATTGGTCTGATTTTTCATCGAATTCACAACAATATGGTGTAGATTTTTTCATTCCATAACATGTGTAACTTTGGTATCTAGCTTGCTTCAAGGGCTCACTTCTACAATAATGATATTTAGTAACATTCCCATGGTAACATGAACAAAATGTTACCGGATACAGTGATCTACTACAATTGTGAGAAAAAAATGTAAATGTGCACAGGGGCTCTCACACGATCGAATCCTTCTTCCCACTTTTTCTCAATGAATTCCAATTGTGTTTCTTCTTTCAACTCGATTGAATTAAAAATCGATTCGCACCAAGGAATCAAGGTTTGTATCAAATCGTTTAACAATCGCTTCAATCAGGATTCGTTCTCACCGTTTTCATATCGCAACTCAAGTCACAATCTCTTTAAAATTCGTTCTCACCCTTAAGGCTTTTAAGTTGCAACTGATAATTTAGTCAAGTTGGATTGTGGCTATAAGGAAGTGGTAGAATTGGCAACTAAATGAAGAAAAACAAAGCCCTTATATGTGGAGATGATTAAGATTTTATATGATATATTAGTGTGATTGAAAAAGTTACTCTGAATGAAATGATTATGGTAAAATGATTATAGATTGCATTGACCATAAAATAATTGCTTGTTTTAATTATTAAAGAGAAAGACCCTAGTTATCTATGATGCATATTTTGAGTTACATATAGCGACGAACCGGATAAATATATTTCACATGTAATGGTGGTTAAGAGGATATTTGTAATTGAGTTGATAAATTCAAGTAATAACAAGTGTTTTTTCGACAAAAAGTAATAACAAGTGTTGATTACATTGTTCGTGTAATCTAAATTAATAAAAAGATTGTTTCCGATCAACATTGAAATCAATGTAAGGATAGATTTTGTGTTTACTGGATGTAAATCCTAATGATAAGTGTTTTAGAGCCCAAAATTTAGATTGTAGTATTGTATTATAGAGAATGATAGTTTAAAGCTTACATCTTAGAAATACTACAAAATGTAAGTTTAGTGAATTTTTTTTTTGCGTCTAGGGTTCGAATCTCAAATCTTGCATATATTTTTGTAATCAAGTCGGTCTTTCTACCAAACATTTGAGTAGTTATACCAGTAGATAAGGTAATATTTGTGTTATCAAATTAGTAAAAGAAAATTAATTTTTTTTAGATAGGGTAGAAGCTCTCAAGTATAAATAGAAGTAAAACATCTAAATTATGATATCATCCCTAACCTCTAAGAATCATTTGTTGAGGCTCCCTAATTTTATTAAAATAAAAGAAAAATAATTACAAAAAAATTGGCGAAACTAATTCAAAACTCAATTAAAAAGATTTAGGACCACCCCTTCCTAAAGCAGGTTTTATAATTACTAACTGTTCTCCTAGTTAGCTTAACTTTATTTAGATTTTTCCATTTTTTGGATGTAAAAGGGTTAAAGGAATATCCTCCAAAGTAATAGAATCATCTTTATATTTTGTATTGCCAACAAAGCTAAGTCTCTAAACTTATCTTCCTCCACCATATCACCCCAAAGCTTCTTAAGAATTTTAAAATTATTTTCCACATTAGGGTTGGAGTATACATGATTCTCATTATGAACAAAGCCATCTTTTAATAGTCTCAAGCATATACACCAAATCTTAATTGGTACCTTCTGTTAGATAACATAGTTATTATATATTAGTATTCTTCTTTTTCAATGAAAAAAGTTTAACCGTCAATTGCATTGATAAAGAGTTGGTTTTTATAGTAAAGTCATATAACTTCAACCTCTACCCTTTGTATTTTATCATACTCTACCTATTTTATTATTTTGAGGTTTGTATTGATCGTTTTTCAATTTTGACGTTATCTGATCTCAAAAACATCTTCATGTGGATATCATCTGAGATATACTTGATGGATGATTTAGTTTCACTAGCTCATGGGTCGCACGGACCAAAGATCTAGTTAGTTGATATTGATAAGGATGCACGGCATAACTTAAAAGAAAACATTGGATCCTAAAAGGACCCTTCCAACTCCAAATGAGTTTATACAAGAGATGGATATTATGGTTTGCAAAATATGTCAATTGTTGATACGTTGATGCTAAAGAAAAAGTGATGTCGCTCGTCATACTCCATGCCAAACAATCATCTCCATTATTGGAGGTGATTAGGAGGATAGTCTGCAAAAGACTATAATATCATTAGGTAATAAAATTGCTACATCTCTTAGTCACCAATAACCTGATATACCCACATAGCTTGAAACCGTTCACTGAGAATCACCATTTGAAAGTTCCTAAGAGGGCAAGATAGATAGAAACCACACATCAATCCAAAATTTTACCAACTTCCGCTAATCTCTCCAAAAATTCAGCCGATTGTGAATGTTTGGGCACTTCCTTATTCAACGTTTGTTCAATTACTCTTTTACCAGCAAATGCTATGCAAGCATTGGGTTCCGCAATAATGATATCCCCCAACATTTCAAAACTGGTTGTTACCCCATCAATAGTAGGAGATGTAAGTATCGGTACACAAATTAACTTTTAATTGATTTGATAATTATATATCTATATATGTACTATATATACTAGCGGACAGACGGGAACGATAGTTTTAAAATATTAATGGAAATTATTGATATATTGATTTATAAACAAAATATTGTCAAGGCATATAACAAAATTATTTATGAGCTCAACATATTTTAGTTTGCCTGCATATAAAATAAAGATAAAATAATAATCTTTTATTATTTATTCTAATAGTAATTAATAACATCATAACATAAATTGGTTGGGTATCTCTTCGGTTTCTTCTGGTGACCTTCGACAACATTTTGTTCAATTTACTAATATGGCGGGTTTGCCTACATTCACTCATTCATTCGTCACAATCATTTGGTTTGCCTCTATTTGGGTTATTTGGGAAGGAGAGGAATCACCGTGTATTCCAAAACATGGCTTCTAATTCTTCAATTCTCATTGAAAAGGTTAAACTAAACTCTTTTTTATGGCTGAAATCAAAACAGACGACTTTTAGTTACAGCTATCATGATTGGTGGAAACACCCCTTCCTTTGTATGGGTGTCCACTTGTAATCTTTTTTTCGGTTTTGGCGGTGCTTTCTTTGTGTTTTGCACCTTGAGTTTGTAAATACTATTGTGTGGTTTGTCTTTTGCACGCCTTGCATATCATTTTAGTTTTTTCAAAAAAAAAACATCATAACATAAACGTATAAATGACGTGTTATTTTGTAATTGGCTAACAGTAAGAACAATTTATAAGGAACTGTGTGTAAGTTTTCTTCTTAAATTAAATTTATTGTTATATATTTGTTACATGTATTATTTATATTTAAAATTAAGGGTAGTTTTGGAAAGAAAAGTCGAACCCCAAAGTGTGCTGAAAGGGGTAGTTTTCTTTATGTATATTATAGATTATAGATATATTTGTTACATGTGTTATTTGTATTTAAAAATAAAATTTAAAATTAAGGGTATTTTTGAAAAGAAAAGTGCAACCCAAAAGTGTGATGAAATGGGTAGTGTTCTTTATATATAGTATAGATAAAGAAACCAACTCATTTCAGCTCTTTTGGGCTAGCTTTTTCTCTTTTCAAAAATGTCCTCAATTTTCAATACAAATAGCATATTTAAAAAATAGATAAGAATAAATTTAAATATTAAAATAAATAACAAACACGATATGAATATATATATATATATATATATATATGTATATGTATGGTTTTTTTTCTTTATCATTTAAAAAGTGTAACAAACTAGATAAGTATATTTATACTTACTTATTCATTATCCCAATTATACCCTTAAATAACTTTTTCTATAATAAAGATTGTTTTTGGTGTCATTAAAAAAATTAGATAATATATTTTTGTTATATTGTTGATGTCATTGAAATAGATAATCATGTTCAGTTTGGTTTATTATAACTTAAAATCAACAAACATTTATACTTTTAGTTTTAATCAAAATCAAAATTTCATAAGAAAATACACTTTTCATAATTTTTAAACTTTACCGCAATAAAAAGAGCGAAAACACGAGCACGTGAGTTTTAGCCACTAAACTACTTGACCAAAAAAAACAAGGGATAATAATATTTTTTCGAGAAAAAAATAGTAGTGGATAAAAATGGAATTTATATAAAATAATGAGGGTAAAAATGAAAGAAAAGGTAAGAAGTTATAAGCTATAAACTCAAATGCTATTTGAAATAACATCTAAAAAATAAGGTATAAGCTCGTGAAATAAGTTTTAAACTCCTGATAGAATAACATTTACCAAACAAAACTTTTTTAGTCATACAAAATTATAAGCTATAAGCTCGTTTTTTCGTTTTACCAAGCAGATTTATGATATCAAGCAAAAACAACGGACTAGTGACCTAAAAAAGATTGTCCCATACGGGGCAAGGGATCAACAACATTCACCCAATATCACAACAAGAAAAAACCCATTTAATATGACCACACGTTAAGAACTTTCACCCAACATTCACCCAATAACACAACAAGAAAAAACCCACTTTCTAACTTCAAAACTTTATTTTTTTTGGTGCAGAACTTGTATACTATTTATACTCCTATTTCCCACCTCTATGAAGAAGGGTATGGACAGAGGCAATTAAAAAACAAAGAGGCTTTTCTTCTCTATTCTCTACATTTCAAACAAACAACAAAGTCTCAATACCTTACCCATATTATCTAAGATGATAAACTTCAAGACATGGCTTATGTTGTTCTTCCTAGCCATGGTCATCGCCATGGTATCTGCTAAAGCTTCTAAAGTTCATGACTTTAGCTTTCCAAGTCCCGTGCTCGTGGGCGATTTAATCAGAGAAGAAAATGAAATGTTGATGGATTCTGAACCAAATCGAAGAAGATACATTAGCTATGGTGCCCTTGGGGCTGATAATATCCCATGTGGTCGTAAGGGACAATCATACTACGATTGCAACGACAGAGCTCAGGCTAACCCTTATCACCGTGGTTGCACTGTCATCACACATTGTGCCCGACAGCTCTCATGAAATGATGCAAACAAAATCAGGAATAAAAATTGTGGCTGATTTCGTATCATAATTTACTTTTATCTATTGAAAATAATTTGTGCTAATTTCGTGGGTTGTTAATGTATGAAGGGAACCAAGTAATTCTTGATAATTTTCAACCACATGGTCATATTAAGCACTGTGATTGTATCCTAGAAGGTGTATCTTCACATATTTAATATGATGGCTGATTTGGAAAACTCCCCGATGCCACAGGGTTGCCAGAAAGTCATAGAAAGTTATAACTTTTTTTATTGTAGTAAAGTTCTGTTATAAATGATTCATAGTTTAATCCACACTTCCACCTTTGAGAACTTCTAAGTCATTTTTTATTTTTAAGGAATCTGCTATTGTTTTATTATTTACTTTTATTGTTGTGACACCAAATAGTTTATTTTATTTTCTTGCAAGACAAGTTTATCCTTGAGAAGTTGTAGGAAGCTATAGTGCTACAGTTCTTGTTGGTTCTATCTTTTTATATTATTACTTGTGAATAGTGTATACTTGCACTAAATGAGACTTCTTTCAAAGCTACCATTTACCTCTCTTCAAAAACAAAAAAAAAGCTACCATTTACCTTGGTGCATTTCCTTTCTATCAAGGCCTTAAATCCCACAGACAACGAAACTTAATGAAAATAAGGTCCCAATATTTGAACTTTATTATTTATTTTTTTTAAGCAAAAAGGTGGGTCCGTCAGCAAGAGCTGCAGCCACCCAAAATATATATCAAAAGAAAAAGAAGAGCTACAAAAAAGAGGAGGAGGACCATACCAATACTCCTCAAGAAGAAACAAACCTAAAAATAGGTCATCCTATTTTGTTTTGGATCACAGTTGCATTAGGTGCTTGGTGCCAATAAGTTAGATTAAGACTAGACAAATCATAATTGGCAAGAGAGTCAGCACATTGATTACCCTTTCTATATATATTTTTCTTGTTTTTTTTATTGCACTAACGTTTGAAAATTATAAACGATATTTTTTTATAAAAATTTGATTTTGATTAAAACTAAAAATATAAATGTTTGTTACTTTCAAGTTATAACAAACTAAACTAACCATGATTATCCATTTCATTGACACCAACAATGTAACAAAAAATATAAGCTAAATTCTTATATTTTTTTTAATGACACCAACAACAATCTTTATTATAAAATAAAGTTGTTTAAGGGTATAATTAGGATAATGAAAAAGTAAGTATAGATATATTCATTTAGTTTGTCACACTTTTTAAATAATAAAGGAAAAAAAAATGAACATGTGTATATTCATATCGTGTTTGTTACACTTTTATTTTAATATTTGAATTTACTCTTATTTATTTGTTACATGTGTCATTGTATTAAAAGTTGAAGGTAATTTTGAAAAAAGAAAAAGTCAGCCCAAAAGAGTCAAAAACACGTTATTTTCTTTATATACAGTATAGATGAGAAACATAGAAGTGCATGCTACTAAGTAAGGATTTACAAGGGTTCCATCTATTCCTTAACCTCCGAGGAATGTCAGTATTTATATTCGAACACAATAACTACCAAAGCTGAGTCAGGCTCTAACTAAAGGAAGTTCCATTGTTGTGAGTGTGCCACCTCAATAGCTCTCATTGCACCTGAGAGTTCAGCATGGAAGGCATTTACTTGGACCAGTGTTCTCAGCAAAACAAAGAATCGTGTATGCATCAGCCTTCCTAAAAATTCCACCACAGGGAGTTATTTACTACATATGAGCCATCAGTGTTGCACTTACCCAAGGAGCCATAGGGGGAATCCATAAGACTTCTTTTATAGTAGGGGCTCTAGGAGGATGGATGGTAATGTTGAATTTCTTCAGAAAGACAAAATCAGTCGTAGAAATGGAAGTAGCTTTGGAGCAGTTACCAGCGAGTTGGATATTAGCAGCTATGATTAAGATTTTATATGATATATTAGTGTGATTGAAAAAGTTACTCTGAATGAAATGAGTATGGTAAAATGGTTAGAGATTGTATTGAGCATAAAACAATTGCTTGTTTTAAGTATGGAAAGGGAGCTTCTACGGTGCAATCAGGAAACTGACTTTTTTGAAAAAGTTAATTTTGATTTTAATTTTTGATTCATTTTTAAATTGTTGATTAGTGATTAATGATTAATAGTAATTCATCTAGTAATGCTTGCAACATCTTGGACTTACAGGTACTATTTTATCGTTGGCATCTTTAACATGCAAACAGATTTGATGATATTATGTAATAGTCTTAAGTGTTACACTTTGTGGGGTGTTACACTTAAAACAAGATAGGATAAAATTAGATTAAGTGTAGTCTTGTTAATCTGATGAATTGATGATACTATGAGGACTGGACTTTTGATGCCACTGTACAAATAGTGGGGTGTTACTCACTACACTTTTGATGTTATAGTGTTAACTTCATCAGAAAAGTCATTTTCACGACTTCACCATAGAGTTTTCCTTATGGAAAATGCTAATTCTAGCGACAAATGCATCCAGCGAAATTTTCAAGACACATGTGGCACTATTTCATTGAACGATTTATTGTTGTTCTCCTTAATTTCAACCACACCTCTTTGTATTGTGCCAAATAGTGCATTGCGAATGGCTGATTTTTATTCTTGAAGATTTCGTGAGACTCCCTCTCGAGATATGGCACTGCTCTTCAATTATTAAAGAGAATTTATAACCCTAGTTATCTATGATGCATATTTTGAGTTACATGTAGCGACGAACCGGATAAATATATTTCACATGGTATGGTTAGGGGTATTGGTTAAGAGGATATTTAATATTTGAATTGATAAATTCAAGTAATAACAAGTGTTGATTACATTGTTTGTGTAATCTAAATTAATAAAAAGATTGTTTCCGATCAACATTGAAATCAATGTAAGGATGGGTTTTGTGTCTACCGGATGTAAATTCTAAGAATTCTGCTCTTTACCCAGCAAAAATCACTCTCGTCTAGCTATATTTCTAGATATATCATTGCGTGAGTTAATTCGCGCTGCGTGACTTAACTCACGTACCCCTAATAGCACAGCATGACTTAAGTCACGCACCAAGAAATTTTCTATTCTATATAAAATAAAAAGAATGGAACAAAATTGATACATTAATTGATACTGTTATAAATATTATTAATAGTAGATGTCTAAATAGTAAATGGGTTAATGGGCCATACTATTAGGTTATTGAGCTTAGTTCATAAGCTACTCTATTTTTCTATAAATAGAGCTCATTTGTAACATTCAAGGACACATCAGTGAATAAGAATACTTCTTCATATTCTCTCTTCTTCTCCTTCTCTCTCTATTACTGTCTCTATTTATTTATATTCACAACACTTTATCAGCACGCTCTGACCAATTGACAAGTTATCGGTATAATCTATTTCACTAATTCATAGGTTTTTAGCACTTTAATTTATACGTGATAGCATATACGGTATAATCAATAGTTTTAAAACTCTGCTCGGTCATCGACTCGGTAAAGTTAGTGGGTCACTGGGTCATTGGTCGAACCATTGGGTCACTGGTCGAACTGCATGAAAGAATCATATTGAATCGGATAACTCGGGCGTATCACTCGGTCTCCATAAAGTTTTTATCTTTGTATTAAACATATGACTCGATCTATATAAAAAATCATAACACTAATAAATGTTAAAAAAAAATCATCAAATAAATTATGATTTCTCAAGTTTGCTCTTCAAATTTAAGTCCATCTACTATGACATAATTATCTACTCAAACACCTAAATCAATTATCTCTGTGTGTGTATTATGATTTGTCAAAGAAATAATAATAATTTTGAGAATAATAAATTAGAAAGAGTTAATTTTACAATATATATAATCAAGATAAACAAAATAAAATGTGAATTCAAATGTAAGTTTTTTTTTTGACGAAGTGAATTCAAATGTAAGTGTAATTGATGTTGTAGCATTATGTATTTCCAAATATATATATATATATATATAATTAATAACGACTAACATACTATCACAAACAATTGTATGTTGTAGTGGTAAGCGATCATGTTATGTGTATGCCAAGTTGTGCTCCTGTTTGAATCCTACTTGTGGCAGTTTTCTTTTTTTAACATATAAAATAGTTGTTAATTAGTAAAAAGCTTTGAACCGGTTTTTACCGGTTCTGACCGAGTCGCACCAGTTTTCACCGAGATAACTGCACAACCGATCCAAAACTTAGACCGAACCGATCAGGGGTCCGATTCCCGGTTCAATCAGCCGGTCCGGTTCGAGTTTTAAAACTATGGTATAATCTATACGTGATTGCATATGATCCTTAGAAATTGTTTTTCTTTGTTTTCTTTTTGATTTGGTATTTTTTTATTTGGTATTCGATTGTTTCAATGATGTTGATATCTATGTGCTTGTTTAATTGTTATGAATTTTTTTTTTTCCGGTTACCAGTTGTTATGAATTCATATACGGTAATCATGCATTTTTGTTTTCTTAGTCTATAAAATAATTGTAATTTTTTATCAATGATTATAGGTCACTGTTACAATTCCATCAATTGGAATCAGTACCGTATAGATACACATCATCGTTATTTTGCAAATTATATAGTATTTATTTTAATTCAATATTCATGCATCCCTGAAGGATTGCATAAGAGATTGATCACATCTATAATATAACTCATGAAGAACTATATTATATATAAAAAATAAAAATAAAAAAAGTGAATGCATCTTTGAAGGATTGCTTAAATAATGATTTATTTTGATCATTTATGATATAGTTCCCAATGAACTGCAGGATTTATGAAGTAATGCTCCTGAAGAGCTGTTGTATTGTTATATGGAGGAACAAAGTCACATTAGTGTAAACTAGAAGTTTGCATATTATATTAAGTTTTTTGTTGGCAAGACTGGTTGGGTTATCCCGGATCTATTATGATGTAAAAATAGTAAACAATTCCTATGAACATTTATTGAAGAACTGAAAGATTCTTCATACCAAAAAACTATTTTTGTATTATTGATTCCCAAAGAAAGTTGATAATTTGACAGAACTTATATAAGGTGAAATTTGTAATCAATAAAGATCATGTAGATTACTTAGATATTTTATGCATCAACTAAATGATCACATGTATATTTGTTGTCAACTCACAACTAGAAGTTTGTGAAATAGTTTTCTCAACTAAGTTGACAAAGAGTTTATTTTCTTAACTTTTCATAAAACATTTGATAAGTATCAATTATCAGTTGAAATTTATATTTAACAACTTGTAGCATATGCTTATAAAAATGGACTTAAAGATCCATTATTTAGACGTCTAAAGTTAATTATATGATTGATACTTATCAAACCATACCTTATATACTCTGTTTTGGTTACGAGACCATATCTTCTAAACTCTACTTTGGGAATCAACATTCATGTATGTTAATATATTGATTCGCATCAAGCCAACAAGTTACCATATGTAAGTCCTCCCCTTATTTTATAATTTATTTTAGGTTAACAACTTAATATTTCTTATCTAAGTAAATTTTTAGATGTGTTGTGTCTATTACAATTGCTCTAATATAATGCACTTAGATAGATCTGAAAAGAATATTGGGAAAATATATTTGATATAAATCTTCATCTATTATAAATTGTATTGAGTCAACTTCTTTACAGCCCAGTAAGCTGATTATCAATTGATAAAATAGTTTTCTCAATATTAGGGGGAGAGAATAGGCAACTGAAAATGTGAACCTGAAGTTCAAATGAATTATTTGAAAGGAAATATTATTGTCTCTTTTTGATCCTCAAGATATAACACATTTGCAAAGTTAAGAAATTAAAATAGCAACTGCTAATGCTCCAAACAAAATAGATGTCCCAGTCGGATAATATAATATTGCAAATGAGCCTCAACCATGCATGAAGCGTGGTAGACCAATCGGTTCCAAATATAAGAATCCTCGAACAATAAAAGGAGTTAAAAGGAAAGATAACCCAAATGAGGATGTGGAAACTCTAAAAGAGTCGTATGACATAATTGATTTTTAAGTTCCAGAAGAATTAACCAGGTACTTGAAATTTACGAAAAAGAAAGAGATCTCGATAAATTATGTCATGAATGGAATGAGATAGGTCCAAAATAAAAGTCAATGTTGACGATGTTTTTCTATAACGCTATATGTGATAACTGATAATGAGGATCATGAATTGAAATTTTATAAAGGATTAAAGATAAAGAAAATATCTACAAATGGAAAGAGACAATTCCAATGAAATCAAACTCGCTTTGCAAAGCTAAACTTTTTGGAGTTGTAGTTTGCACACTTGAAGATGTGAAGTTAATTAGATATATATGACTTTTCGCGCGAAAGAGAATTGCATTGATAAAATAAATACATGTAGAGTTTGATATGTTCATCGGAAGTGAGTTGATATTTGTCTAACGTTTATGTTTATGAGAGATATATATTCACTTGAAGTGAATTCAAGAACTTTTCTTCCTTGGTTAAGTTTAGTAGCACATGAAAGGCTCAATTTTTATAAAGATGTGTTTCAATATATTTGTATGACTCAAGTGATAGTGATAAGTATATAATACTCTCTGAAGGAGTTAATTTTCGTGAGATATTGAAGAAATGACATAATATGTCCATTTTAAAGATTTGAAAATGAATTTGTTATAATCGATTTTATGATAAAGGGTATAAATATTATTAGAACTCCTGAAGAGATTCTAAAATATTGATTATAGAAAGATTTTAAATTAAAAATGTTGCATGCACAATGTTGGTATGGATTTGCAAATTTATTTTTTAAATGAGATTTTATGCATCATGAAACTTACATAGAAAATGTATTAAAATAGTTTGATATGGACAAATCTAGTTGATTTTATACTAGAATGATTGTGATGTCACTTGATGTTAGTATAGATAATGTCCTCAAGAAAATGATAAACAACTTGAATTGGTTTTGAAGTACCATATCTTAATTCAAACGAGGACATTAATATATTATGTTAATTATATGTATTGTGGTATTTTGTTTTTTTCACTATTAGTAAATACAGGCATCAGAACAAAGTCAAGCAAGTGTTTTGTATATTAAAGAAACAACAGAATCAAGAAAGTGGAAAATGCTCTTTTATTAAGGATGATGATTTTACAAATACAAGAAAATTGTGGATTTCTTAAAGGGGTCTTGCAATAACTCACTATGAATAAACTTTTCAAACATTACTAATTTGAAGAAGACTGTGAAGATAAACCATATATTTCAACAAAGTCGTTGCAAGTAAACTTTTGAGTAACTAGAACAAATATTATTTGACTTTCTTCGTCTTATATATGATTGTCTTTATGAGGGGAGACCTAAATGTGTTCTGCACTCTTTTTCCCTTAACCATGGTTTTGTCTCTTTAGGTTTTTCTGGTAAAGTTTTTAACGAGGCAGATTATCACACACAAAAGGGATATTGTACTTTTTTTCCTTCACTAGAATTTTTTTCCCCTTGGGTTTTTCTCTAGTAAGGTTTTAATGAGGCATATCCTCAATGGAAATCCAAGGGGGAGTGTTATAAATATTATTAATAATGGATGTCCAAATAGCAAATGAGTTAATGGGTCATACTATTAGGTTATTGGGCTTAGTTCATAAGCTACTCTACTTCCCTATAAATAGAGCTCATTTGTAACATTCAAGGACACATCAGTGAATAAGAATATTTCTCCTTATTCTCTCTTCTTCTCCTTCTCTCTCTATTATTGTCTCTATTTACTTATATTCATAACAGATACATTTTATTCTTATAAATTTTCTTTTTACCCCGAGGTTGGTTTCAATTTTTTATTCTATATAAATAAAATGAATGGAACAAAAATAATACATAAATGAAAAGAATAAAATTTGACCAAAAATAATCATAAAATAAATGCAAATATAAATAAAAAGAATGGAACAAAAATAATACATAAAACATCTCATTTTATTAATATCATTGATACAATTACAATAATTGATACATTTTATTCGAATTTACTAAATCTACTTCATTGAGTTAAAAAGAGACCAACCTTGGTGTAAAAAGAGACTAACCTTCTTGGGGTAAAAAGAGACAAACCATTGGGGCAAGTCTAAATCTGGTTTTTTTATACCTCAAGAAGATTCTTTTTACCCACGGTAAAAAGTTTTAGTGGTAAAAAAAAGCAGATTTAGTTTTACCCTAACGGTCGATCGACCTATTTTTACCCCAGGTCGATCGGCCTATTTTTAGCCCTCGATTGGCCTATTTTTGCACCAAAATAAAGACTAAAAAAAGAAGGAAAAGAAGGAGATTTATAGGGTGAGAGAGTGAGGAGGAAAGAATGTGAGATGGTGTGAGGAAATGGGGAGGTATTTATAGGTGGAAATGGTAACATATGTTATAGATACAATAAATGTAGTCAAAAAAACGTGTAAATCTTGTAATAAAACATGTAGAAAACTTGTAAAAAAGCTGACCACCGTCCAAAAAAACGTGTGTTCTTGAGCTCAAACCACTGGCCAACCTGCATGAGTTAACTCGCGCACCGGGCAGTGGTGCATGCCTTAAGTCACACGGAACTATTAGGGGTGCGTGAGTTAAGTCACGTTGCGTAAAAAGTATAATCCAAATTCTAATGGTAAGTGTTTTAGAGCCCAAAACTTAGATTGAAGTAATAGTATTGTACTACAGAGAATGATAGCTTAAAGCTTACTTCTTATAAATACTACAAAATGTAAGTTTAGTGATTTGTTTTTTTGGTGTCCGGGGTTCGAACCTCGAATCTTACATATATTATAGATTTTTTTTAAGAGGCTAAAATGGAATATATTATCCAATCAAAGTGTCTTTCCTAGCAGAAGGAGTACTAAGAAAAAGACAACAAAGTCACAGAGTATTTACAAAAAAAAAAATTGTACAAGAAAGAACAAGGAAAGAAAAAGCTATCAGCCGATGCCAAGCAGTGTGAATGGACTAAGCCACCAACCATGGTAATTGAAAGCTAGAGTAGTAAATTTCACCTTCAACCACCTAAAGGCTAGAGCCTTAATCCGATCTACCACCTGACCTATCGAGCTTTCTTTATCGCTAAAAAGCCTATTGTTTCTTTCTTTCCAAATTTCCCGAACTGAAGCAAACCAAATGACCTGAGTGAATGACGCCTCTTTGCGATACCACCACTGACCCTGAAATGATTGAAGTGATCAGGAACCTGAGCAGGAGTGACTGCAGAAATGCCCAACCATCTATATATAAAATGCCAAACTGACCCAAAAATATTACAATGTAAGAATAAATGATCGGAAGATTCCATCAAGCCACAACCAGTCACACACATCCTAGAATCCTAAGCCACAACCTGTCTCTGAACTACCGCCAAGCAAACAACACAACCTTCAGAGGAACATCCTTATGCCAAAGATGGGAAGCATCTACCCAAGAAGCTAAAGGAGGTTGAAAAGTTATAAAATTATAGGCACTACGAACTGTGAAAATATTAGATGATTCCAATGTCCACAGCCATCTATCATTCTTCTCAACCTGTAAATTAACATTAAAAAGCAATAAAATAAGTTCTTCTAGCATCCCCTCCTCCCACGCAAGCAATCTTCTCCTCCACCTCCACGCCTCGCCCTCCACACCCTAGCCTATCTGACACATATCGAAAACTGATATCCCTTTAAACTCCGGCAAGTCGTATAACCTGCTAAACCTAACTCGAAAAGACACTCCACGAAGCCAAACATCAGACCAAAAAAGTGTGTTTTTTCCGTTACCTACTGAGCGACTAACATTATCATTGCACCAGCCTTCCCTACACAAAGCGTGAATGTCACGCCACCACAGAGAAGAGTCACTGCCGACCCCCTTCATCCGCCCTTCCTCCACCTCCTAACGTGCTATCAACACCCTACACCATAAGCTATTAGTCTCCTTCAACAACTGCCAACACCACTTCCGTAACAAAGCTAAATTAAATTCCCTAATTCTCCTTACCCCCAACCTCCTTACTCCTACAGACAGAGTTCCAGTCTACCCAAGATATTTTCCTGTGGT
>Ga0228711_1006814_pt1 | contig 16798 bp, 12 predicted proteins | sample MedpolnodulmetaG_2_FD_177996 | JGI IMG/M metagenome (GOLD analysis project Ga0228711, IMG submission 177996) | Root nodule microbial communities from Medicago polymorpha collected in Santa Monica, California, United States - brown nodules | ecosystem: Host-associated > Plants > Roots > Nodule...
GTATATGTATATAACAAGACCTATATGACAAGTTAAGAAGAACCCTACGACGGATTCTAGTATGCACGACCGTCTAGGCATGCAAGCCCACACACGTATAATCAACCGCCAGGTTGTATTGTAGACATGTGGTAACCCTAGATTTCCCCGCGGTTACCTATAGCCTAGGATTAGGTATAACTCACTGAGACATTATGTCTCATCCCAATCCTTATTTGTTTCAGATCAGCGGGTTGGTTAGCAGGATTTAGCAAGCTTGTAGCCGGATGGATAATCAGCAGATGCTCGTTCGTACCCGCTGCAGGATGTTATGGACTTTAAGGATTTTTTTTCTACGTTTTAGGCGAGTTATATTGTATTGTTGATTGTACGAACGCGTGTTGTTGTATAATATATTCATTCGAAAACTTTATGTTGTAAATTTTAATGTATCCAGTACTAAAGATAATGCACATGCTAAACTTTCTAAATACGTTTAGTATGGGTATTACATGTCCCCACTCCAATAGGACGCTCACCGCCAGACAGTGGTCCAACAATGAAGAGCTTGGTCCACGATTCCTTTACGCCGAATTCACCCAAAATTGATATGTGAAAAGTAGTTGTGTCTTCATGATATGACATCAATGCAATGGACACATTCAACACTGCCAAGTTTATCCAATTTTCTTTAACATCAAAACAATCATCTACGTCTGAAGGTATGGGTGTTGTGACGAACACTTCATTACTCAAGTAAAATGATACCAAACATGGTCCAGTGGGGTTTTCTTCATGTTTTTCACACAACCAATGAAACACACCATCCATGTAGACTTGGGTTCCTGCATTACAGTCTAACGAATAAGGCATGTCAACATCAAGTTCCCTCCATGAGTTACTTTTTAGGCTATATATCTCCCAGGGTGCGAAAGATATATCTGCCAATAAGTCCACAACATCTTCAACATCACCAGGGTATTCATATGACGCAAGTACAATAATACGTACAAAACGAATGACCTTATAGTCATTTATAACATGGTCATAACCAAATCCATGAAGACAAGACGTAACAGAAAGCGTAACAAAACCCTGAGCAAAATCTGGGATAGACGATCCAACCGACTCAACCTCGCTAGGAGGAAGGAGCTTGATTGATTGGGTAGTTGGATTCCACAATGAAATTTGGCCTTTGTTATTATAATGATGGAGATAAAAGGTGCCATTAATACTACCAAAACCAAATATACGAAGAAGACGATGGTTCACTAATAAATCTAAGGAATCTAATTCGACCTTATTCTCAAAATTCTCATCAGAAAGAGAATATAAAACGTATATATGGAGATCAAACACCAAAACCCTGAGGAGTAGAGATGCTCCGTCGTAATAAGAATTAGATAAGAGATTGTTACGGAACATGTTCATGAACAAAGTATTTTCATACAAGAGAGACCATGATTTACGAACGGATTCAAATCGCTTGAAAGATTTAAGAGGCAATTTTGAGAGAATGGAGAAGTGGATATCATGAGGTATATAGACAGTATCAAAATTTCATTTGTAACTGATTTCTTCTTCTCCATTAACCAAACATCTTCATTTTTCTTCCTTTTGAGAACTCTTTTACCTGAACGCAAGTTAATGAAACTGTTCTCCACTAAATCCAAAGTGTTCGTGTTCTCCATAGAAGCTAAATGAACTTCATTTGCCACTGATTTCTTCTTCTTAATCTTCTCCATTGATTCAATTTTGGAGTGTTTTAGGGTTTTGATTTTGGAATGGTAAACCCTAAACCCTAACTAGCATGTGGATTTGATTTTGGAGTGTTAGGGTTTTGAGTCGAAAGAGAGCTAGACTATAAAAAGAAGGAAGATGTTTCTTTTTTACTTGTTTTTTTTATTTTTTTATTATTCTAGTATTTTTTAAACATTTTCTTAATATAGGTTTAGATGTACTTCTAATATTTTATTTTTTCTTGAATTTTGGTCCCCATCTCATTGTGGGATTAATTTTGATGATGTGTCAAGATCATTAATGACATTGAATTGTATAGAAAATAACCTCAATTTTAATTTAGAATCTTTAAAAAAATCCTCAAATTGAAAATATTTTGTATTATAAAGAAAAGGAAAATACTAACAAGTGTTCCAAGGACACTTGTTTAGCGGTTTAAAGTGGAAATATTTTTTTGGAAATTGTACATCTAGGACATTGAAACAACAAAATGTAATTCTTTCTACCTAAAATTTATCAATTATTTCTATTTTTAAATTGTTAATAAGTGCTCTTAAGATACTTGTTAGTATAACCCTCAAAAAAAATAAACCCTAAAGCCCTATTCATTCTATTTTTCCTTTTTTTTCTTAATCCCAAAGTCTCTCATCTCATAAATTCTCAAACAAGCTCTAACGTAAAATATGCAGCTAAGGACTACCTACCATGTCTCTGCCCTCCTAAAAAAATAGCATGTTAGTACCGCTATGACAACTGGTATTTGCGGTGAGGTTTGATTCGGTTTTAAGTTTAAAAGTCATTTGAATCATAAAATAAAAAAAAAAAACACGTGGTTTGGTTTGATTCGATTGACTTTTAAAATAAAATTGAACCAAACCAACCTAAACGAAATCAAAGCGGTTTGGGTTGATGTGTTTTTTTTTTAGACAATATAATTTTGCATTCACATGAATCATAAGATTTCTTATTTGGACTGTTCGATTTCCATCCAACAAGAATGCGTGAGCACATCAAATTTTTTAATTGCATGTATTTGATTTTGTCATTTGCAATACAATGACATTTGTACTGTTCCATACTCTTTGTCATTGGTATTGACTTGGCCTGTGTTAGGAAAATAGAAAGAACAACATAGATGGAAAGAACGCAAATGGATTTATTGAAATTAGTGTCCCCTTTTTTAATATGATTGTCAAGTATACAAGAATGTGTTAAGCTGCATTACTTCCTGACATGTAGCACAATGTTACTCTAATTATTATGTTCATGGCATGAAAACCTTGTGTGAAAAGAGATAACTGCAGTTTGTATTTTCCTCTTTATATCAAATTGGTCTTAATTTTGAGTTTCTATCCTTAACATTTCTAATGCTTTTTGTTTGGTGTTCATTAACACGTATGTTATGAAACAGAGAACCTCGATTCATTACGTTCGAAAAGAGTTACAAACTTGAGTCAAAAAGAAATATTCTATCAATCTCAAATTCCGCAAAGTAGTGTTGTGCTGTCAAATTATGCATAATGTCGATGTTTCTTTACATCTGTACTGTCGAATTCGACAGACGCTAGGTTCTATGATACAAAATAAAGGAGACATATCTCCTTCAAATATAACTCGAGTGTTCCTTTAAATGGAGCTCCAAATTAGACACTTCATTTTGGCTCTTACTTTGAAGATGGAAGCACTAATGCTCAAAGACGCTTAAAAGCCACCTATTATCATTTCCAAGAACAGTGTCATTAACATCACATGCACAATATGTTGCATGGCAAAGGAGTAAAAATTCAGTTTATCAATATAAGCAGTAGCATCCTTCTTATTTGAATTTGGAAGTGATGGTGGCAGTAAAGAGGGGTGATGATATTTCCGGGTAGCAAAGCAAATGAAGAAGAGAAAAACAGTCCCTTTCCAGGGCAGGTTTTTGTGTATTGAAGAATCCAGGTAGCAACACTGTAGTGTGATTGCATAGGATTAGAAACATATTGGCTGAGCTTACTGACAAAAAGAGCAAGGTCCGGTCTAGTGTTTGTGAGATGTAGAAGACGACCGATTAATCTCTGATAAAGCTTGGATTGGGATTCGGATACGGAGTGCCATCGTCTTTTTGTAACTTTGAGGTTAGGTAAGATTAGAGTTGAAGTATGTTTTCTGTTCAGTAAACCCATGTCATCTAATAGCTCAAAAGTGTACTTTCTTTGGTTGAGAAACATGCCCTTTTCCAATTGAGCAACTTCTATTCCAAGGAAGAATTTGAGGGAGCAAGAATTTTTTGACAGCATTGATTTCTTTTAAGTCGTCGCCAGTTAAAACAATAGCATCTACATAAACCAACAAAATAGTGAGATGATTATCAACGTACTTAACAGATAAAGAGTAATCTGAAATGGATTGAACATAGCCTAAAGATGTGATGGCAGAAGCCAAGTTTTGGTTCCAATATCTACTAGCTTGCTTCAAACAATTTTGAAGTTGCATATACACTTCTTATTGGAGACCAGCATGTAAGAAAGCCTTATTTAAATCCAATTGATGTAAAAAATGAGGATTACCTGTGATGATATTGACTACAGGCTTAGAACTAGGAATAATTCTGAAATGATAATCTTTTAAGTAATTTGGAGGATGAGACACCCTAGTAAATTGCTACAAATAGCATGTGCAGTGGCAGGGGGACAGATAGATGCATGGTCATGATCATGAGGTGCAGCAATACAGTTATGAGCCTTATTACAAGTCAAGAGTTTCAACTTCATAGGTAAGATCGGTAGAACTAGATACCATAGGAATTATTATTATTCTATAGTAAAGCATTATTTTGTCTGTGAAAAGGAAAAATACTTGTAAGGAAATTTGAATTCATCAAGATTGACATCTTTTGAAATAAAGAGTCTAACATCAGAAGAAAGACACTTATGCTCATTATAGGATGTTTACAACACAACCAAAAACTTGTTGGAATTTATATTCTGGTGGTTGTGTGAAAAGAACAATATAAGGAAGGAACAACATGATAGAGTGATGAGGAAACTACATCGGGAGAATGGTGAAGTGGATTTTAAAGCATAAATTTAAACATGAAGATAAGTGGTGGCAGTGATAGATAGTAGATGATGGTAGTTCAGCTAGTAATCAAGAAGATGATGCAGTTAAAAGTCACACCGAAGAACACAAGGCATATATACTACAAATAGAACAAACAAAATAACAACTAACAATCGAAACTTAGATTTTTCAGAACCACTTCGTCCAACTAGTCCCACTGTTTTACATGCCTGAACTTTCAAGATTGAGTCCCTGGAGAATCATTGTATCTGGCCGTGAAGGGTAACTAAAGTCAACATATATGCTTTCTGTCAATAATCTTGAAAATTTGAGTAGCGGCTAGTTATGCCTCTAAAATGAAGCTAGATTTGGTGGTGCACTCATCAGAGACCTGCATATATAGTAAATTCAAGTCAAAATTCTGTCAAATGAAGTCAATATTGTGAACATGTTTTTACAAGAGTCTTTACCTTAGAGCTTGAAACATTTGTTTTTACTTGGCAAGAAAATTGTAACAAAAAAGGGAAAAAAAACTGTTGAAGATACTTACAATCCTCTCCAAATAATACATATTTCAGCACAAACACATGGCCACCCTTTTCTCCCAACCCAAGATAGGAATGTCCGCATAGCATATATATGATTCATGAGACGAGCTGAACCTTTTCAATGTTTTCTTCTGACCTACATACGAATAAACCGTTCTAACAAATGAGATTTCTTGTTCTGTTATACTACCAACAAATCCGAAAGCATCCTTCATTTTACCACTTGGCTCTTTCACAACCTTTGCAAATACCAGTGGCTGGCATGATCATCAGGATTGAAAATAGAAAAGAAGCTACTGCAAGTATCCAAGATAGGTAGAGTGTCACTGTAACCTAGAGAAAATGCTGAGAGGTGATACCACTATCATTAATCTAACACAACAACTTGAAAAGTAATGTTCAAATTGCTATTGCATGGATAAAAAATTGCCACATGATTCTCAAATGACTTTTACAGCAACAGAGATAAAGCTAAATTATTAATAATGAGAAATGTTACAACATTATAGCTCATGACATAACAGTACTGATTGACTGAAGTACTACAAGAAAAATTGAAACCATGCCAAGAAGTAATGACACTAAATCTGGCAGGTATAGTCAGGTCGTTGTTTGAAAAAAACAGTATAGAGAACATAATTGAGTGATGAGAAAACTACATTGAGAGACTGGTGAAGTAAATTAGGAAATTCATATGACCATCTTGTCCAATACCTCATGTGAACCTTAATAAAGGGAAATGACATTTGCTCAAAAAAAAATTAGTGAATGACATAATACGAAAAATGATCGATAATAAGTCATTAATATTGTAAAATGACGTATAATTTGGAACAAGCAAATTTTGTTAAAATGACATAATTTGAGTCGGAGAGAGTAAAATTTACAGCTAAGTCCCGAGAGACCGTTACTTTTATTTATTTTTTAAAGTGATTCATCTTTTTGTTATTACAAAATATCTAAAATTCGTCCTCGTGGGTTTAATTCAGTTGGTAGGACAATACATAATATATGCAAGGTCTAGGGTTCAAACCTGAACACCAAAAAAATATATATATATCTAAAATTCGCCTAACAAGCTAGAAAGAAAAATATCCGTGATTTGGAGTGGTGACATCCATCCATACTCAGAAAATTTGTACTATTTATTGGCGACATGTGTATGCTTACCGTGGAACACCGCAGGTTTTGATTTAAAACCAAAGAGATTTATGTGGATTGTGGGAACGGGCGAAAAGATTAATTTTTGGAAAAATAATTGGTTAGGTCCTCCGCTTTTGGAAACTATGCACCCCTGTTATCCAGGTTTCTCATGAATATGGCTATTATCCAAGGGCCGTTGGAGGTTCCCCTGTGTGCTTGCTAACTGTTGTTTTTGGATTCCCAAACTGTTGTATTTTGGTTTTTCAAATTCTATTTTCTACCGTCACGACCAGGTCGCTCTATTTAATCGTGGCACTGCCCAAAATTGTGCAAGGCAGACTATCAACCACGCCGCCTTTAGGATAAAACAAGCTCAGCTATAACTGGGCGGTTAACTACTGCACTGTAGAAAACCGTTCGAGAATTACACCTTCAATATGGTACTAAGACCACTCTTTTAATAGTGAAACCAATATGTTGATGTGACCACTCTATTATGGTGTTGAGACCATTCAAATATGGTGTTACCACCATTCTAACATCTCACTTCTCCAAATATCAATATGGTATTTCAACCACTCAAATATGGTGCTACGACCATTCTAACATCTAACTTCTCCATGAATTGAAGAAGAATATATATGTTTAAGATTATTCTTATTATACCGAAAATGGACTATGATCTTAAAATATTATTTATTCCGAAGAGAATGAATTATCGAAGGGACTATGCTATTAAGACCATTCTTATTTCCAAAAGGATAATAAACCGAATAGGGACTATGGTCTTAGGAACACTCTAAATTCCAAAGGGACAGAAAGGAGTAGAAAAAGGAGAAGGACTTGTCAACACAAGTCGAAGGAGGGAGAAGAGAGGAAAAAGCACATGAAGCATCAACTGTGACTTTCAGTGTGTGGAATGCACTGTGTGAGCTCTATTTATAGAGAAAGTTCACAACTAATAAGTGATAAACTTTGGGAGCAAGCAATTCTCATATTAGATCTAGTACAAAAATATCTCAAATTGAGTATCAAAATATATCATATTGAATTCAAAAAGGGTCATGCTAACCGGTGCCCCCGGCGCACTGGTTAAGCATACAAAAAAAGGAATTTATTACCATAAAAGGAAACTTTGTTGACTTATTTATGGATTAATTACACAGTTTTCAATGCAATAATTACTATATAATTTCCTTTTTTAGTATGCTTAACCAGTGCCCCGGGGGCACCGGTTAGCATTTCCCATTCAAAAATATATTATTCAATACATGAATATATTATTGAGTACAGAAATATATTATTGATTATCAAGATATATTTCAGATCATGCACTAAAATATATTAAATTACCTACCAAAATATTTTAGATTGTATTCCAAAATATCCTAGATTGCGCTCCAAAATATTTTAGCAAAACTTGGGGACTAAGAAAAACACTTTCTAATAATGATTAAGTTAATTATTTAATTTATCATTTTCAAATAATAAAATATATATCAATATATATTTTTTCTGTAGTGTTTACTTCGTTCACTTAATTATGTACCCCTATTAGAGGTACACCCCCACTATATAAACCTTACTGTGTTCAATCAGATGGAACTTCCAACTTTTTTTAATTCACACAACACTAATTTTATCCAATATGGGAATTTGTATTTACTCTTTTAACTCAATTTCCACATGTTCCAACAACCCTAAGATGGCTACCAAGGTTTCAAACAGTATTTTTCCGCTTTCCCCTTTACCTGACAGGTTTGTTTGGCTGGCTGCATTCAATAGATGGTTTGTTTGGCTGCATTCGGGGATGGTTTCTTAACGACGTAAGATGCGTTTAATTTTCTTCATCTGACGCCTCCTTCTCATTTTCTTTTCGTTTGAAGGTTGATGCATAATAAAATGTCAACGAATGAGAATCTTCATCGTCAGGGTTGTTGCATTATATTTGTGTGTATTCTATGTATGCGACGGGATGACTTTATATCACCTTTTTTCCGGTGTCCTTTTGCGGTGCAGCTTTGGGATTGGCTAGGTACGAAGTTGCAACGTGTAATAGATTTTACATCTATTTCCACTTTGCTCTCGTGTATTCCTTCCCCTTGTACGTCTCAGGTTTAAAATTTGTATATTACAGCAAATGTCCACACTTTGCATTCATTATCGATGGAGAGAAATATTAAGATTTTCTTTTGATAAGGTGTCTTTGCATGCTGCGAAGATTAAAATTTCGTATTCGACCACTTTGAGTGGTAACACTTCTACATGGCATTCTCTGCACTCTAACACTTGACTTCTAGAGGACTTCATGATTTCTCCACATCATCGCCACTATTTTTTAGAAACCTCTATTGGCTCTTTGGGTCAAGGTCAATCTGGATGGATCAGTGGTGAGTTTTCATGCTGCTTGCGGTGGTATTTTTAGGGATAGCAGAGGTACCTTATTGGGGGTGTTTTACTAGAAATCTAGGCCATTTTTGGGTGATTGAATCGGAAATTCTTGGGTATATCTTAGAATTGGAGCATGCGGCTCAAAAGGGGTGGTTGAATGTCTGGTTGGAAAGCGACCCCACTAGTGCTTTACAGGCATTTAAGAATGCGATTATGGTTCCAATTCGTATTCGCGATCATAACCGTTGACACAATTGTTTTTAGTCAGGTATCCGTTGTTTCATCTCATATTTTCCGTGAAGGAAATGATTGTGCTCATAAGCTAGCCAATGACGGACATGCGGTTCAGGGTGCCTGGTGGTCGAATTCTTTACCGGGGTTTATTTATGACAAATGTGAAGTCTTAGATACAAATAGAGGTTCACTTGTAGTGTCTTGTGTATTTTCTCTACATTTGTTTTGGTGATGTTGTAAATGATACTACCATAAGAAATGAATACTCGAACACTATTTTATATTTTTCGTAGTGCAGGATTTAATATTAAAATTTCATTGCCTAAAATTGTTATAAAATGTGGATTTTGATTCAAATCGTATTGTTGGAAATTCTGTCAAAATGCTTTAATTTATTGACGATTGTGAATCCTTTAGTGCAAGGCTTTGTGAATCCTTTTGTTTTAAATTACTCGGCTCTTTCACAGCCTTTGCAAATATGGGTGGCTGGCATGATCATCATGATTGAACATGAAAAAACAAGCTACTGCAAGTATCCGTATAGGTAGGGTGTCACTATAAAGCTAGAGAAAAATGCTAAGAGGTGAACCAAACAAAAACTAGTCTGATATCTGTTTTACTGTGCTTGAGGATGATACCACTATCATTAATCTAACACATAACAATTTGAAAAGACCTTTACAACAGTAGAGATATAGGGTATAGCCGAGTTCTTGGGATTGACCGAAGAAAGTCATATCATGATTCGTAGACATCTTATTCAAGAGTTGAAAGATCATGGAAATGATTAGGTGGGGGTATATGCAGGTGAGGATCGTTATAACTACATTTTAAATGGCTTACATCCTCCCACAAATAGTGGAGGTATTGCGGTTGATGTTTCCGGACATAGGACACATTGTTGCTAATTATTACAATAGGTGTGTGCTCTTGTTGAAAAATCATGAAATTGAAACTTCGGAATCTTTTTTCCTACTAAGAGGACTACCACCGGCTAAGCAAAAAAACCCCATCATGTGTCTTGGCTTAATTCCCAATCATTTTGTGCTTCTTTTTTTGAAGGATGGTTTTCCACTATACCTCCATCATCGACAGAGTGGAACAATTACAAGAATGAAGAGGCATTAACTTGGGAAGATGAGTATTTGGATCAACAAGCTAGGTTCCGAGATCTCATGATTATTGAAAAGGGAGAGAAACCGCCCTAACCAAAAAAGGAGTCAAACGAAGCAAAACCTATTTGTGTGACACTCCGGAAAAAGCAAAGCAAGAATTTGAAGTTATTGGGGAAGATGAAGAAGATTCAATTTCACTTGATACGATATGAGTGATTCTTTGTCGGTGTTAATCTTTTTTTTTATTAAGAAATTACACCGACATATTTTTTGGGGTCGATATTGTAACGCCAATTTTTTGTGGCCAATATATAACTAAAATTACGTAATTTATATAAATATATGAAAACGTGACTTTTATGTGTTGGAACTGGTGCAATACTTTTAGTCTAAGTGTGCAGCTGGCAAAATACTTGGGTGCCATAGTTTTTTGGTGTCATTGGTGACATAAGTTCATTTTAGATGAGAGAGAATGATGAATGAATGATTAAAATAAATTATTTAGATGAGAGATAATGAGTTGTTAAAAGAGAGATAGACACAAAGATAACAATGACACCAAAAGCCAAATGGCGCCCAAGTGCTACCCGTGCAGCTAAGGCCATCAAGTAAGAAAGATATTTCAAAAATTGAAAACACGTATTTTAAAAATATAAAAAAAAGTTGAATCATGAACCATATTCTGGAATATGAGGCTGTCATTGTTAAAAAAGTGAGCAGGTGCTGCCATCCTAAACCAACCATCATATTTAGAGATTTACTTTTCTCACCCTATGTCTTTTCTCGCGCGCCTTTTTTTCCAAAATTATCCCTCGTCCGGATTATATAATCCGAACACCTTCCAGAATATTAATTCTGGATTTATTCGTGGATTTTGGCACTTCATCCACCCTGATGGATGATAATGCCAGTTATGAATAGATGGATTCGGATTATATAATCCGGAAATTGTAGAAAACTTCCGGATTATATAATCCGAAATGTGTAAATCACCCCGTTGAAAGTCAACAAAAGGGGTGGTGAACGATGGTTTTGGATTATATAATCCGTACTGCATCAGTTCAGAGGCAGAAGTCATCTATTTTGACTAAGCCTCTGTTTTAGAGCAGATTTAGTCAATTTTGTTGGCCTTTGACCATAAACAAACCAAAAAATCAAGTTATAACATCAAAATTAACAGCACAATATAATTTTCAAACATTAATAAAACATAATTATCCAAATGTTACATAACATAATTATCCAAAATATTCAAACATTAAAATTAAATAAAATACAATCAACTCCTAATAACTACACCCGTACCACCGCCACCTCTGCCATCACCCCTGCCACCCCCGGTAGCTCCCCGCCGACGGTAAACCTTCCCATCACGCACCTCTTTCAACACATCCTCCAAATGATGACATTCCTCAGACCCTCGCAACACCAGACCACTCGACATCACAACATAGACATGTTCTCCGATGCGGCTCATCCTTCCGCTAAGCTGTAAGTACCCAAGCTCTCGATGCTCCTGAGTAGCTTGTGCATCACTTCTATCTTCTTTCTGTTGCCGATGCATTTTAAATTGCCACGCCATTGCAAATAATTAAAAACAATACCTAAACATTAGTTTACACTCATGGCTTCACAAACATATTTAATAGTACATAAACAGGCGGTTTCACAAATATCAACATCATTTTCACACATAATAACATTAATAAAGTGAGTTTAAAGTGAGTTTAACATTAATAAATACCTCGCCATCAGCCGCCTTCCTGGCCACATGCACATGGTACCTCCACAGCAGGCCAGTGTCGTGTGGGCCACCGGGATAGTCATCAAGTGACTCAGGGTCCACCTCCTTCTTCTTCTTTCGCCTTCACCGTGGCTCAACATCTTCCATTTCCTCGTCCATAGCCTCAAGCTTCTGCTCCTCCATTTTCTGCACGTCCACGTCATCTACCATATTCTCTTGCTTAAGTTGATGCTCGACATCAGGCTCGACATCAACACGGCGTACTCTAGCACCCCGACGCCTCAGAGGAACAACAACTTCCTCCTCCAACCGTTGGAGACGCTCTCTCCTACGGGAAGCATCCCTGCCTCCCTTACGCGCCGAGTATTAGAGGATGAACCTTCTGTAACATGCACACAACACAATCAGCACAAAACAGTCGGTCAAAACCAATACTGGGTGTTTCCGGAATTAATTTTCCGGATTGCAACAATCCAGTCCGGAAAACGAATTCTGGATTGCTTCAGTACAGAGGAAAAAAAAACGGAACAAATTACTTGCATGCATACAAAAATCGAACTAACCTTCCATGTGATATTTGTCAAGGATTGAAATGTGGTCCGTTTGAGCAAGATTTCACCGATTTTGGTTGGATTTTTGCAGTTTGGATTTTGGGATTAGAGGGAGAGAGAGTAAGTAAAAAGTGAAACCGTAAAAATGGGGGGTGAACGTCCTTTTATACCTTGAATTCGTCCGGAATATTTTATCCGGACCAAATGTTAGTAGTTCGGATTTTGTTTTCTGGAGGGCAATTTAGTAATTTTTGCAGGGTGCGTGAGAAGGGTATAGGGTGGAAAAAGTAATTCTCTCATATTTATGGTATATCAAGAGAAGATACAGATACACAAATGTTCCATCAAAGATAAATACCAGGAAGGCAGGAACCATATTCAGGAAATGAGTATCTAACTTGGATTCAGCACCATGTTCAACCTTACCTTTCACAAATCAAAATAACTTTGCATAACTGTGGGAAATGAGGTATTCAATAGCAATGATAATCGGATAATGTTGAACCTTCCCCGAGAAAAATTGCTAGTGAATTGTATGCTCAATATATCAAAGAACCCATGTACTCATACCTAGTGACTACCTATCATAGTTCAATACTAGCTTGGAGGGGGAAAAAAGTCCTCCCTAGGTACTCACTAACTAGAAATTGTGTAAAAATAAATAACATGTTCTTCTCCTAAAGTATAATGTTGATTCCAAAATACTAGCATCTCATAAGGAACTGGATTGGAGGGGAGAAAAGCAATCCTCCCTAGCCTTTACAGATCATTCTTAGCCTTTCATCTCTATTCCACCTTTCCTTAGAGGCAAGCATAAAAAAAATACACATCATGCAAATTATAAAATTTCTGCACCCTCATCATACACAAAATAAGTATCTTTTTTATTTCACTCAATGCTTGTATACAGTCCTTTGTCAAAATTAGGCACGACTTTCATAACTCAGTACACTCTATTTGAATGAGAATGCAAACCTATTTTTTGCCGAATCCAACAACAAGAATGTATAACTAGTAACCAAACACAAGAAACCAGGTTCAATTTCACTTAACTGGACTTAAACAAGCTGCCATATGCTGGCTATAAAATCAATTGTTAAGGCAACCCCTCCATGGAAATTAGCCTATATAAGAGTTAGGGCCCTCCAAAGTATCACCAACTTGAATTATGCATCATTATAATTATTTGTACCTGCCAACATTATGCATCGTTATAATATTTGTACTTGCCAACATTATGGATATAAACTTCTAAACGGCATCAAATTGAATGATGGCACTGTCAATGAGGTAATTTAATATCATCTAGAGAACAACAAATGAAAGACAGAAAGGATCTATATGGGAAATTGCAAGCTTTCTTAAGCAGGCTCAAGTTTTTTTCACCCCAAAACATCTCATCTTATGTGCATAGGTATTATTAGCCATCGAGTTGAGGAGGTCTTCAAACATGAAGACATTGCTTGAATAAGGTGAATGAACGAATGCCCTATGATATCTGAAATTATTTCCTTATAAAATACTTTCTTGTAATTGTAACAACACTCAAGGATATTGAGTTTAAGCCTTCATCTATGATCTTGAGTTGGTTAACATTATCATTTAAACTTTGGGACTGATTGCTTGTTCAAATTACAATACAGTAACAATTACTTTCCTCTTTCTACTGGATCAGCATCCAATTGAATTATAAGAAGAAAAATTAGAATAGAAACCTCTGTTAAAGTTTTTGGTTCTGAGCTTGATAGTTTAATAGTCTTTTCAGAACATCATATTCTTTCTTCAAATGTGTGGTCTTCAACCCAGTCCTGTTCTGAAACCATATAGCAATCTGTCTTGGCCACACTCCTTCAAATTTATGGTCACCAACAAACTGAGAACACGAAATCACATCCACAATAACAAACTCATAATAATAAATAGCATCAACAACTCTGTTGAACAATCGAAGAATGCATAATCAAACTCAGATTTCATCATCACCACACTCACAGGTGCATTGCAGGTGGAGGACTTGGCCGCACACGTACTTGCAGTTTGTCCCTAATCAAGTCGCAGTTCGTGTGTGCAATCACGGCAACTATATGTGCACGAATACTATGCATGCGAGCTCACGAAATAAAAACTCATCTCGGAATAACACAGCTGTATAATGAAGGTGCAGGGCACGGAACCAGAGTATACGATCCAGAATGGGTAAAACCGAACTAATATTCAATACATTTCCATATTCAACAAATCATCAAACATAAGCTTATGCAACCCCTTGAACACTCTCAACAAGCATGATATATTAATATCTGGCCTCCTACCATACTAAGAAAGGATCTAGATGATTATCCCAGATTTTTAAAGATTCACAAGTAATGAAACTTTCCAAACAGTTGGCATATGTCGAAAAAGTTGGAGAAAATTGGGTATTTCTACTCTACCATAGTTCAATATTGAATACTTCACTTCTTTTTAAACCAATGCTTTGTGTCCCTAATTATAAATATCCAAGCATCAAATTATCTGAATTCAATTCATTTACATCTTAGAATTTCCATCCCACAGCAAGGAGATACCATGTTAAAATTAACTTAAAACTACATTTCTATATTTAAACTAGGGGGAACAAAGCTTTAATTATGATTCACTTCACTTACTATTCAATCTTGCATCACTTGATCACAATTTTAGAGTGATTTTTATCAAGTATACTAGTTTTAGAACCTTATCAAGTCTTAAACCAAACAAAAGCAAAAAAGATAGCATACTAGCCTACCTTGCTAATAGCATTCAATTACCTAGATTTTGGGAAATCAATATATCCTAAAATCTCACAACTTTACATCCAGGTCTATACATGTTCTATAAACTGTTTAAACCAATATTTCAGATAAATAGCCATTCGAAATTGCAAAGTCAGCACTGATTGTAGAAAATAGAATCATGCTTTCTCAAAATCATTCAAGCTCCAAACTCTAAACCTAGTTCCAAATGACCAAACAATTTGAAGACCATTCTAGTTTTTAATTCTTGTCTTTGATGCATATCTAAGTAGACTATGCAGCTGCAATGAGACCTTAGTTACTCATTACACAGTAGTTAAATTTAGCCATAAGAACATAATACGTAATTCTTTGCTTACTTCACTTAAGTTCCATGCCAAGTTTGTGCCAGTCGTGTAAGATACAGGTCATAGAAATTCAACCTTAAGTTTATCATACTAAACTTAACTACATAAATGAAATGATGAAATAATGTTGAAACATAAACTCAAAACAATAATGTATAAATACAAAAATATCTTAAATAGTTTCAGTTTTACAGTAGACCTCTCGCGATCATTTCACGGAGAAGTTTCTCTGCCATATCATTTTCATCTTTTTCGAACAGAGAAAGGATAATTATTTCATAAGTTTTAGCATCTGGAATGCAGCCATTGTCTTCCATTTTTGACAGGAAGGCCAACGCTTCATTAAACAAGCCCTTGACACAAAACCCATGGATCATAACGGTATATGTATAGACATCTAGATTGTAGCCTTTGACCAAAAGATCTTCAAAAACTCTCCGTGCATCCTCTAGTCTTCCACCTTTACACAATCCATCAATAAGAATAGTGTATGTGTATATATTTGGTCGAATACCCTGGTCTTTCATTTTTGTTAATAATGCAATTGCCTTGTCAACCTGATGGTTTTTGCATAAAGCATCCAATATAGAACTGTACGTAACTATATTAGGTGGTACACCTCTATCATTCATCTCATCGACTAGCTTCAAAGCATAAGAGATTTTCCCCGATTTACACAAACCATCAATAAGGGAACTGTAAGTTACCACATGAGGAATAATTTTTTTGAAACGCATTTCTTTAAAGAGTTTCATGGCTTCATCCACCATTTTAATCTTACAAAATCCGTTAATCATGATACTGTAGCTCCGAACATTGGCAGTCACTCCTCTATGAGACATAGTGTTGAATATACTCTTAGCCTTGTTCACTTCTTTAACAAGGCAATATCCATCCATTAAAGAGTTATAAGTAACAAAGTTAGGTTTGACACCTTTTTTCATCATCACAGCAAACACATTTTTAGCTTCTTTTACATTTCCTTCCTTACAAAATGCATCAACGAATATATTAAAGGTATGCACAGTTGGGTTGATGTTTTCTGATACCATTTTATGAAACAAACCAATTGCATCTTTCAATTGACCCACAATGCAGAAGCCGCAAATTAAAGTATTATAAGTGACAACATCGGGGGAAATTCTCTTAGCAACCATTTCAGAATATAAATCAAAAGCATCATTAACAAG
>Ga0228711_1006815_pt1 | contig 16798 bp, 14 predicted proteins | sample MedpolnodulmetaG_2_FD_177996 | JGI IMG/M metagenome (GOLD analysis project Ga0228711, IMG submission 177996) | Root nodule microbial communities from Medicago polymorpha collected in Santa Monica, California, United States - brown nodules | ecosystem: Host-associated > Plants > Roots > Nodule...
ACTTTCAAAAAAAAAAAAACTATAACAAATATGATATTCATATTTGATTGACGTGGTTTTATTAACTCACAAATTCAAGAACGTTTATTAGTCAAAAAAAAATTCAAGATGTTTAGCCATAGTTTTAAAACTCGGCTCGGTCATTGACTCGACAGGGGTACTGGGTCATTGGGTTAATGGTCGAACCACTGAGTCATTGGTTGAACCGCATGACTGAACCGGATTAAACCGAATAACTCGGTTAGATAACCCGGCTTGTTCAAAAAGATAACTCGGCTTAGGATTAAATTTTTATAAGTATTTAATTAGTTAAATCGGGTGGAACCGATAACTCGGCTACTTAAAAACTATAATTTATATATTAATACTTGTATAACTATTTATTTTTTTAAAGAGTATAGCTATATATTGTTGACAAGAAATATATTTTGTTTTGCATATCTATTAATATTAAAATAATATGTAAATTTTCTCACTATAAAAAAAATAACACGTAGATTTTCTAAAGAAAAATAATATGTGTATTTTTTTTGGGAGCGATGATATGTATATTTCTTTTTAAAGAAGATTTGTATATTTATTATACACTAGTGTAATTTAATAATGATGCGTTGTTTTTGAACAAAGAAAACAATTTGTTCTTTTCTTGAACAAATGAAGACATAAGCATGTTGTTGTTGCAACGGTAAACTTTTCATTGATTCACTTTTGTGAGCACCGTTCGATTCCTGCAAGTTCCAATTTTTTCAAATTTGGATATTTTCTAATAAATCAAAAGTCAAATCAGTTGAAGAATAAAGAACAGCGTAATTAATTAGCATTAACGTCCATAATAGTGCATTAATCAGCGTGCATAATGACTAATTATGATTGTAAATATTTTAAAAAAATATTAAACCGGATTGACCCGCAAACCGGCCGAGTCACCGGTTTTCACCGGTTTTTAACGAGTTTCACCGGTTTGTACCTGTTTAATTACATGTCCGATCTGACATATGACTCGAACCGGCATACCTACCGGTTCCCGGTCGGACCGGTTCGACCGGTCGGTCCGAACCGGGTTTTAAAACTATGTGTTTAGCCATCAAAAGCTACAATTAAAATTTATTGTTTGACCAAAATTACAATTCATTTACTTTTGGACCAAAAAGTTTTAAACATGTTCTTATGTTTTTTTGTGATGAATAAGTCATTAAATATTTTCTTCAAAAAAAAATCATTAAATATTTACATAGTTGATTCTACTTTCATTTTTAGTCTATGTATTATTATCATATCAAATTATAAAATACAAATGAAAATTAACAAGATCAAAATTAGACTATCATGTATCATTCACAATAACAAGATCAAAATTTTATCCTGAAAAAAAGATCAAAATTTTAGATAGAGATTAAACTAGGTCATATAATTTTGATTATTTAAACATTATAATGTAATGGTCACTATTATGTTATTTATATATTATTTTGATGAATATAAGATGTAAATGGCTAAGTAAGACTGTTGATAATATACTTAGATGAAAAGTGAAGTTTGGTCAAACATTATTTATGTTTTTAAATAACTTATTTAAAAAAAAATCGTTAAAAAAAACTAATTTCACATAAAAAAAACTAATTTTTTGAACAAGCACATAAAAAACTAATTTAACAAAAAAAAAAGATATTTTTGAAATTTGTATTAAGGTAGATGACTCCCAATATAATTTTTATTTTATTTTTGAAAGAGTTTTTATTTTATTTTATTAATATGTCGTTGTTCAGTGAACATATTGACAGTCAAATACATTTCCCTTCTTTAAAAAAAATAAAAGGGGTCAAATACACTTCCTCTAAAAGAAGGTCAAATACATTTATTTTCTGTATTATAGAATGGTAAGTGTTTGTTTTGATTTCTAAACAGCTATACAAAAGAAATCCCAATTGTAACATTATATATTTTTTACCAAAACTTCAAAAAAAAATTATTATCTAGAAAAAGCAAAAGACAATTATGTTATGAATTTAAAATTGATTAATTTTAGAATAGGCCTATAACTTTTATATTAATTAAATTATTTATTTAGTGCAATAGTAAAACAAAATGATAGAAATTTATTTAAATACTTAATTTTGACAAGAAATTTATTTATTTAAATTATTATCTTTATTTTTATTATATATTAGTACATGTGGAGAGAGGTGTTTGTCATAATTTTTCTCATAACAATGGCGAGATACTCAAATGATACGGAAGAAATGAGTGAAGAAACGAGTGAAGAATCTACCGGCAGAAGTAGGAATCATCAAATATTTCAAAGGCTAGGAGTAGAAGAGGATGAGTCAACTGAAGGAGAGGGAAGTGACACTAGTAGCTATACATCTGAGCAACTCCCTGAGACTGATGATGATGATACATTTTCCAGCAAAGATATGTTGGAATGTAACTTTTGCTATAAATCTTTAAGATTTGTTGTCTTTGAGGTATTTTTCTTCCTTATATCTTCTGGTTTTTGTTTTATTTTGAGCAACATTCTAGCCATTTATAAATTGTTGGTTTATTACATATCATTGTCAAATTAAATTGAAGCGAGTTCTCTAATTTAGATCTTTAAAAGAGGTAAAATATATACAAAACCACAGTCACAAATATGTAATATTCAAAGTGAATGTTTCCTAGACACCTCATAAAGTCATATACCAATTTTTTCTATAGAAGTCAAAAAAATTATTCATTAATTTTTTTATTTAATTTATTATTTATAATAGTGATGGTGGTGGGAGGTGACCAACCTGCGGAGCACCACCACTAATGCCGGAGCCTCACTACCGCCATTGTGGGGTTATCAATATATGTCAATATTTGTTTAGATTCTTTCATATAAGTTTGTTTTGAATATAAAATTCTAATTAATTGGAAGCATCCACAAATAGTTCATGACACATTTATTGTAGGAAAATGCTTGATATCAAGAATGATTTTATTAAGAAAGATTTAAGAATGACATGGCACAATAATCACCTTTAGATTTCAGTCTCATTTATTAACCTTTCATAAAAAAAAAAATACATAACACCCACCACCCCATGATTTCCGGCCAGGCAGAGATTTTATTAGCTAACATTAATTTCAGGACAATTTCTTGATAAAATCTAAGGGTGATTATTTCTGCCATGTCATTCTTGAATTTTTCTTAATAAAATCTTTCTTGATGTATAACATTGCTCTTTATTGTATAGTGATATAGAAAAAATATTACATTGATTTGCATCAAATAAATTAAACATGATTAGAATCTATCAAATGAAGTCATGCATGGCACATTGAAGTGGCTAAGATTCAAACAAATTCATGTCACATTTACAATATACTACACTTACCTTTGATGCTCTATTTTACTCTTGTCATTTGCCATGGTTTTCTTTATCCGCACCATTTTATATCCATCAATTGAGTGATTCCTTATTTTATTATTTTATTTTTACCAAGTTCTTTGTTCAAGGTTGAACACTTCAAACAAAATTATGAGCAAAGCCTAATACTGTCTTTTTTCTTTTTGACATTATTTCTTCACTTCAGTGTATCAATGGGCATATTCTCTGCGCCTCATGCAGTAGCAAAACCAATTCGTGTGTTATTTGTGAACTTTACACTCAACATAGTCATGTGAAAGTAGCATGTGATTATGAACCATACGGTTGCAAGGAGGTGGTAATGTACACTCAAAGATATGAACATGTTAATTCATGTCATTTTTCTCCATGTCTATGTCCACAAAGAAATTGCAGCTTCCAAGCCAATTCAAGAGCATTAGGAGAACACTTTATGATAAATCATCCACTTCGCATACCACCATTTAAATATGATCAAGTTTTCTTTACATATGTGAACATAAATGACGATGTCACTATTCTTCAAGAGATAAGTGATGGAGAGCTATTTGTCATCACATGTAAGACTCAATATGTTTTCAAAATGTTAAGTCTTTATCATATTGGGCCCACTAGACGCAAGCCAGAGTATGCTTTTGAAATGTTGGTTCTACCTCATGAAAAAAATAGTAATGGTGTTCTACAACTGAAATCTGAAGCAGTGAACGTCGACGACCGCACATATCCTTCATCAAGTTCAATTTATGTTTCATATGGTTACTTTAAAGATGGACGTCTCTCTATAAAAGTTCGAATAAGTAAGATTGGAGTCAATCTTTAGGTCTTTGTGAGAGGTTTACATTTGCTTATGAAATTTATTTCATGTTTGTTCCTTTTGTTTTGTTAATTTGTGTCATGTTTAAACTTGTCAAACATGTGTTGTTCAAGGATGCACATTTCCTTTATTCTATGAAGTTTGATGTTTTTTTAACCGAATACAGATTGATGTTGTTATTGTTAAGTTTGAAACAAAAAGGATTTTGATTTAATCTCAATCTACAATTGAAAAGCTGGTGCATGCATGGTTATATGCTTCACAATTGATTGTTGTTCCATATTTTTACATATCCAAACCTGCAAATTTTTGGATGTAAATATGTCAGTCGACCTGATCTATTTACACCCCTTAATACAACATCAAAAGATTCCACTCATATGTTTTTCTTGAAGATATATTGATTAGTTAGTGAGGAAAGTTATAAATGGTTTTCACGTAGTGAGTGATCCTTCTTATATTCTTTCTCTGCATGGTTTTTTCTTTTCTTGGTGAACCCCAAGAACTTATGTTCAGCAACAGCTTTAGATTCTCTCGAAAAAAAAGAAAAAACAAGTTTATGGATGATTAATTAGAGGTGAGATTATGAAAGACCCTAACCATAAACCATGTGTAATAATATTTAGATTAAATATGTAAGGAGTTAAGTGTTAGAGAGAAAAGAGTGGCTTCTAGGGTTAGGGAGCTACTAAGTCCCTCACCATGATCTAATGACTCGTCCCAATGGTAGTGTTTCACTCTTTGTCCATTAACCTTAAATTATTTTCCTCTATCATCCTTAATGTTAAGGGCTTTGAAACTGTGAAAGGTCCAAACCACCTAGACTTTTCATGCAAAAAGTTTCAATCTTCAGTCAACAAGGAAGAATCTCTTACCCACATGAAATTCCAATCTTTGAATCATTTTCCATGTTATTTCTTTGATGTGGACTTGTGCAACTCAACATTTTCATAATAAAATAGTCTACGCTCATCAAGTTGCAGCATTCTTGCTGCACAACTTGTGGCAAGTCCAAGTTTAAAGACTTTGTGTTGCATCTCAATGGGAAAATGACATGGTTTTTCGTACACATGCTTATAATAAGATATTCTAATAGAACCATTCCCAATAGTGAAGTCTTCACCATTTAAGATACGGTACGTTTCATGTTATCTTAGAAATTTTGTCATTTCCTCGTATCATACCATCCATGCCAAGAATTATGAAAAGTGATAAAAATATCACTGCTGCCAGGGATCGAACCCGGGTCACCTGCATGACAGGTAGTAATACTTACTACTATACTACAACGACTTGCTATTAACGTTTTCGTTTATTTTATTCATAACCTATGTGAATTGTGTAACACCAGTTTTGATGATGAATCTTGTAATGAATATTATTTTTTTGAGGTATATTTAGTTTTATTTTATTTGTTACTTTTATTGATCCAAGTATAAATTAAATAAAAAATTGGAAGACAGAGAAAAATTACATGTAGTTATATCAATATTTGTTTAGGGGGAATTTTGTTTACAGGATTGTAAGACAAAGAGATATATGTCAATATTTGTTTCGATTAGATTCTTTCATGAATTTGTTTTGGATATGCAATTCTAATTAATTGAGAGTATTGTATGTGCATTCACAAACATTTAACTACATGTAATTAGTTCATTACGTGCATATATTGTAAAATTGTATAGTGATCTAGCATAAAGATTACATTGATTTATATCAAATAAAACACGTGAACTCACGTTTATCTATCAAATGAGTTCAAATTTTGAAGTGACTAAAAGATTCAAACAAATTCAAGACACATTTATCGTATAGTACACTTATCTTTGATGCTATACTTTTGATTTTCTATTTATTATATAGTTTTGTTTATCCACGCCACTTTGTTTCCATAATTTAGTGATTGCTTCCTATGTTATACGTAAAAACCTAATGCTAGTCTCTCTCTTTTGTTGGACATTTTGTCTTCAATCCAGTGTATCAATGGACACATAATTTGTGCCTTATTTTGTAGCAAAACAAACATGTGTGTCATTTGCAAACCATCTGCAAAAATAGCATGTGACTATAAACCATATGGTTATCAAGAGATGGTGAAGTATACTAAAAGATATGCACATGTCAAGTCATGTACTTTTTCTCCATGTCTATGTCCTCAAACGGATTGCAACTTTCGTGCCAATTCGAAAGCATTAGGAGAGCACTTTAGGACAAATCATCAAGCTCATGTACCACCGTTTACATATGATGGAGTTTTCTTTGCTTCTATACACATCAAAGACAATGTCACTATTCTTCGAGAGATAAATGATGGAGAACTATTTTGCTATTACTTGTGGGACTCACTATATTTTGAAAGAACTCAGTCTTTACCATATTGGACCCATTAGGCCTAAGCCAGAGTATAATTTTGAAATGCTGGCTTTGTCTCCAGAAGGAGAAAATAAAGATCACATTCTCCGATTAAAATCTGAAGCTGTGAACATTAAGGACTGCATATATCCTTCATCAATTCCACTTTATGACATCAATTCGGATCAGTAAGATTAGTCTTGTGGAGTCTGGAGGTAATCCATAGGTCTTTGGAAGAAGTTTTAGACATGAAACTTATTTTTGTCTTTTCTTATGAGTCATGTTTAAACTTATGGGTCAATCCCTGTTTAATGGAGACATTATACTCATAAGGATGAATTTGAGAATTATTTTAGTGTTTTACGGTGTGTGAGACTAAATTTAAATATTTAAATTCTCATGGACCAAATTAAGAGTGTACTTTTTCAAAATAAAAATTAAGAGTATATATTATAAAGTGAGGGACTATTTTAGTTGTCAACAGTACGCTTAACGGAACATGTCTTAAATTGAGTGTACTATAATTTGAAAAACGAGTTTATAGAGTTGGAGAGCAGATTAAAATATTTATATACTCATTCATTAAATTGAGTTTATAGAGTTGAAAGAAAGTACATGGCTGGACAATGTGTCTTTCTTGGGGAAACACTGATTTCTTGGTCCTCAAGGAAGCAAAAAGTTTGTCTCAAGGTCCAGCACAGAATCAAAATACAAAGCTTTAGCTGACTTGGCTGCTGAAATAGCATAGGTTTGATCACTCTTAGTTGAATGAAAACTAACTTTGGCAAGGAAACCAATTACATGATGTGATAACTTGAATGCCAAGGCTTTGTAGCCTATATACCATCCCCTCACCAATTCAATCAACGTAGAGACATTAGGCTGTGTTGTGATAAATGCAATTATGAGTGCAATCGTTGTAATTATCATAATTGATTTGACTATCATTATTTGTTTCCTTATTGATTGTATAGACATCAGTGCTAGCATTATTCTTGGATAGTGATTACTATGAATAGAATGATATACACCAATCTTTTCAAGATGGGTCTAGCGGATTTTGGAGGGAGGATTGTGCGTGCTCTCAGAGATGAGCAATGAAATGCTGATTGACAAGGAAGTCCGTAAGAGTTGTTTCAGCGAGATTATGCTAGCTTTCGCTCATTCCTTTATTGAACCTGTGTTCACCCGAGACATGCATGCCAAAATCAAGAACATTCTCTACAATCATCTTGATCTTCATGATCTCGCCACCGCTCATAAGATGATCCAACAAATTGTGTTTGATGGAGTCTGCAAAATGTTGGATCCTGCTGGAAATAACCCTTCTGTAGTTCCCAAAAAAGGGAAAACAAGTGTCGTCATGTTTCTTGGTGCTCAAGGTTTGTTACTTTTGCCTGTTAATTAAATTCACGTTCTGAATATTCTTTCTGTTTATGGTTTTGAATTTAATTATCACATGTTATGTTAAATCCAGGTTGTGGAAAAACAACATGTACACAATATGCCAATTATTATCAGAAAAAAGGATTAAAGGATCCAGGTTGTGGAAAAACAACATGTACACAACAATGCACCAAGTTTCCAAAGCAACGGTATTTATTATTTATGCTATGCTATATGTGCATTTGCTACGACCTATTTCCAAAAGACAATAAATTCTGATATATTTTCTTTGCAGAAACCAGACCATAGCATTTACACAGTGTGTTTGACATTGGAGCTGTAATTGTTACTAAAATGGATGGCTGTGCTCTGGGTGGTGATTCTCTTAGGGCGTAAGTCACCAATTCGCTTTAGAGATTAAAGTAAGAGATGTTAACAGATAAAAAATCCAATTGTTGATGTTAACAAGTGACGTGTTAAAATGTATTTTGTAGTTATTTTTGTTTATATATGTTTTGGTACATTGGTCTTATTAATGCTATTTGTGCAGTGTTGCAGCAACAAAGAGTCCTGTCATATTCATAGGAACCGGTGAACATATGGATGAGTTTGAAGCTTTTGAAGTTAAGCCGTCTGTTAGTCGTCTATTAGGCACGGGTGAGTAGTGACTGGTCCAAGTTTATGGACAAAGTTTATGAAGTGCCTGAGTTGCCTCAAAACCTGCCAGAAAGAAAATCCACGGACCTTCACTTGCGTTTTTCCCTCCAACATTGCAGCACTTGTTTGACTCTGACTGATACCTTTTAAGGGATTTCACTTTATCAGCAATTTCGTATCTGTCTTCTAATTAATTGCAAACTCATGGTGAATTGTATGATATTTTTTTTCCAGGATCGCAGGCAAAAACAGTGATCTGCGTGGGAAGATTGAATGTTTTTCCGATGACTCTCAAAAATATTGTGATGCACTTAAGACGATTATATAGGGGGATTGGCAGACATCGATTTCCACTAGGATTGAAGGCTGACATAAAGTGGTGCGAACACATTGCGAAACTTGAAATATTAAATTTGATTGTGAATGTTAAGGCATTGGTACAGGTGGGTGATTTGAAACGGCAATGGCAGCATTTTGATTCATCAGATCTATGAAAACTGTCACCACAAGCTGCACCGTTGGTTTCTGTATATTTTCAAGTCTGAAATTGGAAATAGCATAACTCACACTGGTGGATTTCATTAATTCCTCTTTGATATCTAAAATCGTGATATAGAACCTGAGCCGTCTTCTTGTGTCAAAGTGCTCAAGAAACATGAATTTTTCTCAATCTTGAAGGTGTATCGTTCTATCTCTGATTTTATATTGTGTAAAAACATATGCAAGTATACACAGTCAAGCAAGTAATACAATGATAGGTAGAGATCGTTCCTACGAGAATTGATTATGTTTAATTCTCATACCACATATATTCATTTCAGTTAATTAGTGAGTGGGAAAGGGAACAATAACATTCATGTGAAAATTTTCACAGAAGATAAGATTAAAACAAGTATAATAATGATACGTTGAGATATGATTGGTTAAGATAGTTATGTTTCCTTTGAAATGCTTAAGTTACTCTGATGATTCAAGATTTTGTAGAATCTAAGTGCCGAATAGAAACATAGTGTGTTTGTCATCTAAGTTTAAAAATAGAATGGTATTAAGATTCTCTTAACTCTAAGCTCTCATGATTAAATCTACTTTACTGATGTTAACACATATTCATTCACTTGATGGTTCTAAATCTTATGTTTAAGCATTTAGGTTAGTTCAATGTGTCCAATCCATTAACTAATCTTCCATACTAGCCACTTGAAATTCATCATTAAACATTCCCAATATTTAAACCAAGTTTGTCAATCCTTAGAATATACATTTATCATAAACATAAAGCGCTAAAACGGTTAAACATCTATACATCATTTAAACATAACTACTTCATATTAAACTCCACATAATCCAACATAAGTGTTTTATTTCATAGTGAGAAAGACAAAAAGCATAACAAGATTACAAGAGATGCATGACCATTACAACTTAAAAAAAAGTCAAAATAGAAATAAACCTAAGAATGAAGCACATGCAGAACCATGCGGTTTGTCAAGCATGTGTGCTGTAGCGCGCTACAAGTCTGCTATCTGGTTCAACAATTGTGGAAATGAAGAGAAATGGAAAATGGATGAATTGGAGTCTAGAGGTAGGGGAGCAACTGCATTTACACCTAGCTTGGAAAGATCTTAAATGTTATATTTATAGTTTCTCGCTTAGCTTCATTGGGCCAACCTATTAAATCATTCCAGTTATTGAGAACATGGAAAATTAACTAGAAAATTAATTGTGAATGTATGCAAGAATGATACATTTGTAGTATTAATATTGTTCCAAATTTGATGACTGTCCTGTTAAATTTTAGTGAAATATTATATACGTTCTTCATCTTTTATTATTAAAAACGGTATGAGTCCACTTTTAAACCATTTTTAAGAGCTTTATATTCGACACACTCAAAAGTTTGATTTAAAAATGCACCAGTTGTATTTTAACAAAAGTTATTCTGTTAACGAATGTTGCCTCAATTGATAAAGAACAGACTCACTCATATGATTGGTTAGTCTCCAAAGCTCAACTCACCTAAACTTTTTGAATAAAAAGAAAAATAAGTTACTATCATTAACTTTTTATTTTGGTGTTTACAATTTTCTCTGTATATTTTTCTTAAATTTTGAGTGTTAATTTTAAGTATTTAAGACATTTTCCAAAACAATCATGGAAGCCATTTTTTAAAGCTGGAAGTCAATTAATATGTAGAATCAAGCAAGCAAGCTAAGATGGGTAAACTATCGGATTTAGGAGGGAAAATTTTGCGTGCGCTCAAGAAGATGAGCAATGAAACGGTGATCGATGAGGTAGCCCGCAAGAGGCGTTGCTTCAGCGAGATTAGTATGGTTTTCTATCAATCCATCATTGAACCCAATTTAATGAAAGATATACATGAACAAATGAGGAACGTTCTATGCAATCATCTTGATCTTGATGTCGCCACTGTTCATAAGATCATCCAACAAAATGTGTTAAACGAACTCTGCAAAATGTTGTATCCTCAAAATCCTTGTTTCGTTCCCGAAAAAGGGAAAACAAGTGTCGTCATGTTTCTTGGTGCTCAAGGTTTGTTATTGTAACCTGTTAATTACGTTATGATCATTCCTTATGTTTATGCTATATGTGCATTTGTTACGGCCTATTTCCAAAAGCGAAGTAATTCTAGTATATTTTCTTTGCAGAAACCAGATCTTGTTATATTGGTTATCCGTGGCAATATTGGCCAGCATGCTTTGGATAATAAGACTCGTAATTAAGCCCTAGCATTTACGGATAGTGGTGACATCGGTGCTGTAATTCTTACTAAAATGGTTGGCCAAGCCATGGGTGGAGGTTCTCGTAGCGCGTAAGTCACCAATTCATGTTAGAGATTAAAGTAAGAGATTCAAGTCTTGGTATTACATGCACACCTATTGATGTGTCAAAATGTAGTTTGTAGATAATTTTGTTTATGTGTTTTGGGTACATTGGTCTTATTAGTGTTGTACGTGCAGTGTTGCGACAACAACGAATCCAGTCATATTCATAGGAACTGATGAACATATGGATGGGTTTGAAGCTTTTGAAATCAAACTGTTTGTTAGTCATCTATTAGGCATGGGTGACTGGTCTGAGTTTATGGACAAAATTTATGAAGTGCCTGAATTGGTACCTCGAAACCTACCGGAATGAAGAAGAAAAATCCGACTTTCGAAAGAATGTTTTTATCCATCGTTTCACTTCTTGTCTAAATCTGAATGAGACCTTCTAGCTGTAAATTAACAAACCCTTTTAAAAAACGGAGTGTATATATGATATTTGATGTCAAATGCGTGTCTTTTGATTTTTGTCTGTATTTATGAATGCATGTAAGTTAGTTGTAGAACATAAAAAGCAAGAGATATATAAACATATAGACAATAACATATACAATAGTGTTCGTATTTTGATGTTTAAATAACAGATCTCTATAAAAGGTCATGGTTTTGTTGGCTTTCAACATAGTGAGAAAAGGCTTGATGGTTGTGTTGGCTTTAAAACATAATATGGGGGGGAAAACTATATTTTTGTTGTGTTTACCATACTCAACTTTCTTGTAAAAAAAAAAATTGATAAATTTTGGTTGCAATAAAACCCATGAGTATAATTTCTTAAAATTTATCTGAAATAATTTTAGTCCTTGCAAGTTAAGTAAAAAAATAGTAAGGTCTTGGATAAATCTAAAGGAACCAAAATCTAATGGATAGAATTTAGAGAGAACAAAAAACACCCAAGTTTATATTCTAATGGAATTACAGTGGGTCTTAATTCAGAACTTTGGGGAATCTACTTTTACCATGTTCTATTATAAACTACAGTTCCCCAAAACTTAGAAGAGCTCCAATAGAAGTGCTCTTTTGTAACAATTGCAACAACTTCTACACAGCTCATTATTTATTGGTTTCATACTTCAAAAGTATTTCTTTTCATAAGAAACCAGTCCATGAATTCCTCCTTCAACCTGTGCTGCTCCAGTACGAACCTGGACAAAGCAGATAACGTAATTGAGTAACATTACATATTGGTGGAGGAAAGATGTTTAGAGAATCCATTGTATCTTCAAAAGATTATGAGACCAAATTGGTTCTTAAATGACATTTTTTACTACAAAAAATTATTGATGATGGGACCAAACTGCTATTGTTCGAAAAACAAAGATAATCATTTGAGGACCAATTTGATGTTAATGATCTTTTGCATACCAATCTGGGGAGTTTATATGAAATCTCAAGCAAAGTTGTATTCACATAAAACACTTATGGATTCTAGCAAATTGCATGATCAGACAAAGACAAGAATCCCCCTTGGACCAACTACTTGGATTTTTTTTAGTCTTATTTATTGATTTAATCCTTTCCGGTGGAAAGAAATCTTGTTACAAATCAATTCAAATATCACTATAATATATTTTTGGAAAAATAGCACTACCCTCAGTCATGCTTAAATGACACACACATCACTTTTATAATTAAACAAACACACTGACCACTTCTATTTGTTGGAGAAATTGCACTAACTTCCCCTAATGTTTTCAAATGACACGCACACCACTATACTTTTGTCTTTTTTACAAAATAGATAGGAGGTGAGTGTAATACTGTAATTGAAGACAGGTCAGTGTCTTTTGCAAAAGAGAAGAGGTGTATGTCTCACCATTCTCATGGGAGATGAGCTGAATTTCTTTTATATTTTAGCTTTTTCTTGTTTTCTTGTTTAAAGAATGAAATGGCTCAGAAAACAGGGCTTTTATAATTTTAGAGTTACTTTATCCTATTACTAGTTTCCTAACTTTTCCACGGGTAATACTTATGGATACAAAAGCCGGTGAAAAAAGCTATGTGTATGAGTTAAATAGAAGATTAGGCAGTTACTCAACAAAAAACATCAACCATTTTGATTGTGTAAATGAAACAGCTACAATAACGGATTATGCTAATAACCAGAGCAAGAAATAAATAAGAAGACTCTGTCAACCATACCTCTAGCCTTAACACCCTGGATCTAAGAAGGTCATGTGCAGACTGCAGAGAGTTGGCACCAATATCTTGAAAACCTTGCCTTACTGCTTGCATGGTATATGGAATGAACTTCAACACAGAACCCTTGTCTTTAACGGCTCCAACAACCCCTTGGGCAATTTTAAGCTTTGCTGTATCACCGAGGTACCTTTGATCACTACCTTGAGTCATAGCTTCAAGGGAACCCATTCCTCTATACTTTTTGACACGTTGGCCATTCTGGTGCAAAAAAAAAAAAAACAGCTATGCATGTTACAAGTGTATTTATGAAACTAAATGACAGGAAACAAGGAAAACACCAAAGGAAGAGTAAGCAATGTAAAAATGTTATTATAGTATAGTTATTTCCATATCCACACCAGATAAAAACAACACCTCAGTAAGAATTTAATCATCTTTTCATTAGCCATCAATTTCAAAACCGAAATACTATTTTTAAAAAGGTTTTCAGTACAACACCTTCATCCACACACGGCACAAGCTTCAAATCTTACGAAAAGGCTACCACAATTCACAAGATTTCATCAGGTTTTGGTACCTGATATACATAAGCCCCGGGAGCCTCAAGACTACCAGCTAAGAAGCTTCCCATCATAACAGTCGATGCTCCCAACGATAAAGCCTTTACAATATGACCAGAGTTTGAGATGCCACCATCAGCAATGACAGGAACTCCACTTTTATAAGCAATGGATGAGACCTTGTAAACAGCAGTTCCCTGTCAAACAGAGTCAATATTAAGAATCAGGGCCTTGAGCAATATCTGGAATTTGTTGGCAAGAACATGAAATGTTAAAAGTAATAACTTCAAAAGTTTGTGTTATACAAGTGAGAAAATCATCACTATCTAAAGGTTCATCTCTGACCTTTTTATCTTTAATATTTTCTTGAGAATGGTTATAGAAAGAAGAGATTGTTCCACTCCAAGGTCAGGGTATGCCACACTAGCCCCAATGGCTTATTGTAGCAACAAAGTATCATTGGTAAGAATTGAACATTATATGTAATATCTCTATGTGCAGTCATAACCGCATTGTAGCCACAATATTACAGTTTTGGAGATCTTAGCAACTGCGTCGTGACTGCAATAGTTTGCAACTACCATGATGTAGCTGCCACAACCACAATTGCAATGCAAAACATTGTCTCAGTTCTATTCTATACTTTAGCGAAAGCTCGAAATAACACATACAGCTTGTTTTGGACTGGCTTATTTTATCTTATCTACTGGCATTAACATTTGTGAGACTGTTTGGGACAACTTATGAAAACAACATATGACATCTAAGTTGCATGTCAATTTGGTCCTGTTATGCATATCAATTTGGTCCAAACATATGCATGCATAACTAGGTTATGTTAACTTATACATAAGCAGTTATATGATAAGTTCTCATCTAAGTTGTTTATCCAAACATGGTCACAATCAAGGCTTTATCAATTGAAAACACACACCAACAACAACAACAATCCAAAGTCAGATGCAACAAACTGTTCAAACTTTGATCTTAAAAGACAACAAAGACAAGACTATATACCTGACCACGCCCAACAGCGCAAACTTCCTGAGTAGTACAAATAGAACCAGATCCCATACCAACTCTCAATCCATCAACACCAGCTTGAATCAAATTCTCAGCTTGATACATGGTAACAACATTTCCACCAATAACATCCAACTCAGGATAAACCTTCTTCACATACTTAATCATCTCCAATTGATAAATAGAATTCCCTTGTGAACTATCCAACACAACAGCATTCACACCAGCTTTCACCAAATGCTCCAACCTCTCCTTATCTTGTTCCCTCGTCCCAATCGCCGCCCCCACCATCCACTCACCATCCGCCCCAACCGATCCTCCGGTGACCAATTTCGGATAGCCTCTCACCCTCTCAACCTCCTCTTTTGTCACTAAATCCACCACCTCTTCATCCTTCACCAAAGCAACAACATTTCCATTTCTCTTGTTCATTTCCTCTTCAATTTTCGCAAGGTCAGAGTTCCACGGTAGAGAACCCGGTGGAGCCTCCATATAATCGGAAACTCTCACGCCCTTGTCATTTCGATTTGACCAATTAGTCTTTGAAACAAAACCGAGAAATTTTCCAGTAGAATTACCGGATTCTGTTACTAAAATAAAAGGTGAAGCAGCGAAATCGTCTTCAGAATCGATTACCGCTGAAGGAGAGACGAAAAGCGGTTCAGATAGGATAGGCACACGGCGGGACTTGGCGGTCCGGACGATAGCGGCCTGACGTGAAGGAGTGTTGTTAGGATGAATAACAGCGATACCGCCAAGTGCGGCCATGGCAGAAGCCATGGAAGATTCGGAGACGGTGTCCATAGGAGAAGCGACGAAGGGAGTTGAAAGGGGGATATTGCGGCTGAGACGGGAGGAGAGGTCGACATCATCGGCGGCGAAGTCGATGTAGTGAGGAAGGAAGATGAGGTCATCGTAGGTGTAAGAGAAACCGGTGTTGAAAAGCTTCTCCGCCGCGTAACCGTCTTCGATTGGCGGAGGAGTGAAATCCATTGCGGTTGTCGGAGAGATAAGAGAGTGAAGTAGGTTTTTCAACTACGGTGGCGGCTGTAGTTGTTGGTGTAATAGAAGTGTTGAAATGTGTTTGTAGTGGATTTTGAGCCGTTGGATTTTTAGAATATTGTAATTTTCGATAACTTATTTTAATCCTTTTGTGACTCAATGCATGGAATCCAAGTCATCATGTTCATGTCACTGTCTATTGTTCTGTTGTGTAACACGGCTCCTATCGATAAAATTTTGAATTCACCTTCATCTCTCACTAACCATTCTTCCTCTCCTCTTTTCATTTTGTTTATATTTCATCCCCATAAACTTTTCTTTTAACGGAAAATGTTGGTATCGTTACTTTTTTCTCTGTCAAAATTTCAATTATAAAGATCAAACTTTTTTACATTTGACTCAAACAATTTATAACACAACTCTCCATTTTACCACATAAATTAGCACCATCGCTTGGATGATCAAAACCGAACCAATACAAAAGAAAAAATCGTAAAACGAACCACTCCAGACCGAAACTACAAAAAATCGTATTTGGTTCGGATATAGTCGGACTATTTTTTTTACTTAACTTCATGGTTTGATTCGGTTTACAGTCTTGATTTTACCAACCAAACCGCGATATAAGAAAAACACTAATATATATAT
>Ga0228711_1006816_pt1 | contig 16796 bp, 14 predicted proteins | sample MedpolnodulmetaG_2_FD_177996 | JGI IMG/M metagenome (GOLD analysis project Ga0228711, IMG submission 177996) | Root nodule microbial communities from Medicago polymorpha collected in Santa Monica, California, United States - brown nodules | ecosystem: Host-associated > Plants > Roots > Nodule...
TCAATGAATAGATTGGGAAATCATCGATTAAATGATCCAATCGACTTTGTGATCGTTTAAATAGTTTGGGAAATCGACATTTAAACGATCCCTTAGAAATAACGATATCATTTGGACACGAATGATGTTGTTGAGTGTTTGTGATAATATCGTTTAAAAAGCTAGAATCCGTTATTTGATCGTGAGATTGCAGTTGTTACGCTTGGTTGAGTGTCTCTCACCCCTAACGAAATAGCCATATCTCTTCTCTATTTATTTTATGTCAAATAGTATATATAGGTTTACACAAACAAACATTTTAAATCCATACACTTAGAACAATGTTGATTGTTGAATGCCTTGAATATCGCTTCAGTCCTTGTGGAGACGATATACAATACTTATTTTTGATTGATAGAAAAATACTACATCAAAATGGCACCGCTGCTGGGGACTTGACGTTTAGATATTTTAAGCATCGCGGCAATTTGTATTGTTTTGAGCATCTATATATATTCTGTAAATATTTTTCGTTGTTGTATAGTTATTTGCATCAACCCCTCTTTGGTATACAAAGAAAAATTTCTTGTTAGTTATATCCGTTTCAGATTGAAGAAGTGATGATGGTTACAGAGAAAAAGGAACAGTTACTTAGCAAGGAAGAATTATGTGAACAAAAGGGGAAGAAGGTATTTCTACTTGGTAAAAAAAAAAGTGAAAAGATGGTAGGGAAAAAAATCAAAGTCCACATCAGTTCTTTTTTTCAATAACTCGTATTTGTTAGATGTCAGTTGTGTCAGTTTAACTTTTAATTGTTGTGTTATTTATTTGGATAACTCAGTGTACCCCCTGTTATGTAATTGAATCTGAACTTGTTTATTACTGATGAATTTACTTGTTTATTGACTTTTTTTCCAGTTTAGTAACAATTGTGTAGTCAAGCGGTATTCCAAAGGTTCATAAGGAGGTAGTGACTTGAAATTCAAAGGCGAAGTGTACGGCATATGTGATAGGTAGTCACAACTCCGAGAAATCTAACACTGTAAGGTTCGTAGCAAAATTTTATTTTTCAATTTACTTATATAGAGTGTTCCGTGCAACTACATTTCTAGAACTTGAATTGTTTCTTTACTGTTGATTGATATCAAATGTGTAATGATATTGTTTCTTTATTATCGATGATATTGTTGCTTTATTTCTTCATCGATGACATTAACTGTGACCTGTTATTCAATCAACCTTAATATATATTATTTATGATATGTGCTGTATTTATTCATCAATCCTTATATATAATACTGTTATTCGTTTGGTTCATCGATGCTATATATATTTGCGACAGGTTGTCTTTGTGTTTACTGTCAATGATTTCTTCTTCTTTTTTTATTTTTGGCTTATTCATGTTTGCCTACTAATGGTCATGCATACTGTACGGCCCTTGTTGTTCATGGGAATCACCAAATATTTTCTTTTTAATGTGATTCAATTATTCATGGATGCCTATTTGCTTATAACATATATATATATATATATATATATTTTTATGTCTTTACTTTAAGACTACTTTAATATATTGATTTCCAATAAGAAGTAATATTATTTTGAATCCATTATGCTTCAATGCATCGCATCTGTATTTTGAATCCATTAGGTTTCATATGCATTAGTTTAATCATTATTTATTTTCATTATTCTAATCTCATATGATTTGATGATGTGTATTAATGTATTATTTGACCATGTGTTATATAAAGATGTGTTATTTGAAGATGTGTGAGTTAAAGATGTGTTATATAAAGATGTGATATTTGACGATGATCCTAGTTAAAGATGTGTATTTGTCAAGTCGTTTAAAGATGTGCATTTGTTGAGTCATTACTCGGTATTCATGCATTCATGGTCAGTCCGATTTAAAGATGTGATTTAAAGATGGGGGATAAATCAGTAACATAACTCTGATATCCAAAACCGGTACCACATGCATATAGAGTTGAGTTAGGGACATTGCATTCACTGTCAAGCATATTTGAAGATGTAGTATATTTAAAGATGTAATGAATTTGATTATATATTTAATGTTGTGTAATTTATGAATTATTTGATGGTGTGTCATTTGACGATGTGTAATTGATGTGCTATTTGAAGATGTGGAATTAATAGACGTGTTATTTGAAAAAGTATAACTATTTTAAGATGTGATATTTAATGATGTGATTCTATATGGTTGTCTGTGAATGTTTTGTATTTTATTAATGTCTACTTGATATTCTTAAATGTTCTTGATGCTTATATGTTATTATAAGATGTTGATTGATGCATATTTGATTTTTATTAAATGAAATTCTATATTTAAATGTGAATATTATCTTACTGTGATGCATATATTTCTAAATATAATTGTTGTGTTCTTTTATCTGAATCTATACATGTGTTTATGCATCTCTTATGTTGAATATATTCTCACCCTCTAGTGGCGGGTTGGGTGCCTGCACCCTTGTGGTGTAGATTTGCAGAAAGAAGAAGTTTAGTAGCAGTGAGTCTCTGAGGATGGTTTTGGAGCCTACTCGTTTACTTATCGTTTTTGGGAGTCTTTATCGAGTCGAAGCTATGATCTGTGACACTAGGGATTGGGGATTTATTTTATTTTAGACTATGTTTTAGAATTCTATTAAAATCAGTTTTTGTTGAAATTGTGAAGAGATGTATACTTTAAAGTGTTTAAAAACTATTCTGTTGCGACGTTTTTTTTAATCTAAATAAAGTAATTTTGAATTGATGAAGATGTGTGACATCCTTGCATGTTTTAATAATTATTATATTTTTATTAGAAAATGATATGCGGGATTTAGGGTGTTACATAGTCTATGTAACATATTTTCTAATAAAAATACAATAATTAATTAAACATGCAAGGATGTCACACATCTTCTTCAATTAAAAAATACTTCATTTAAATTAAAAACGTAGCAGCAGAATAAATTTTTCAAAACATCAAAGTAACTTTCACATCATATGTATCAACATCAAAACTGAATTCAAAAGAATTCTTAAACCTAATCTGAAATAAAATAAATCCCCAATCCCTAGTGTCATAGATCAGAGCATCAACTCGATAAAGACTCCCAAAAGCGATAAGTGAACGAGTAGACTCCAAAGTCATCCTCAGAGACTCACTGCTACTAAGCTTCTTCTTCCTGCAAATCTACACCACAGGGGTGCAGGCGCCCAACCCGCCACAGGGTGAGAATATATTCATCATAAGAAATGCATGAACACATATATAGATCCAGAACAAAGAATACATCATCTACATTTAGGCATGTATACATCACAGACGGATAATATTCGCATTTAAATGTAAACCTTCGTTTACTAAAAATCAATAGGCATGAATCAACATCTTATATAACATACAAGTATCAACACCATTTAAGTATATCAAGTACACATTTAGTAAAATACAGATCATTCATACATAATCATATAGAAACACATCATTGAACAACACGATCTTTAAATAGTAACACATCTTTAAATATCCACATCTTCAATTATACTTGCAATTATGTATGCAATGTCTCTAACTCGACTTTATATGCATGTGGTACCGGTTTTGGATATCAGAGTTATGTTACTGATTTATCCCCCATCTTTAAATTGGACTGACCATGAATGCATGAACACCAAATAATGACTCAACAATGCACATCTTTATATGACTCGACAATTACACATCTTTAAATAGCACCATAGTCAAATATCATATCTTTATATAACACATCTTTAAATCACACATCTTCAATTAACACATATTTATATATCACATCTTTAAATCATACATCTTCAAATATCACAACTTTATATAACACATCAAATAATTTATTAAACACACATCATCAAATAATTCATCTTTGTTCATCAATTAATATCTAATCAATTAAATTCATCGTCTAAAACATATTATTTCAAACACATAAAAATAATTTTCAATACATGCCTGTAAAAAAATTACTATGAAATTATAATATATTCTTTAAGTCAAAATAGTAACAATTATTCGGTGCTCATATATATGCGTATAATCCTTTAGAAGTATATGCCCTGTTTATAACTTATAATGCAAATTAGAAACAAGTCGTAATTAATTACCAATGTAGCAACTCTGTCCAAAAAAAATTACTAGTGTAGCAACAATTCAGAAATAAAACGCTAAATAAATAGATGCATGATTAATGTATTAGCATCATCAGCCTTTTAAGTAGTATATTTCTTTCTAAAGGTATTGGCATCAGACTACTGCTAGTTAAAATTAATGATTTGTGAAACTAGAATTCACAACACAAGTATCCAATTAGAGATCATAAGCATTGGTTTCAGGGAACTTTTGAATCGTATTCAGAATTATTAGATAGCCTAAATTAATTTATCAAAACAAGGATTAAATAATGAACGCTTCTATGGTGTAGTCATGAAACTGACTGTTTTGAAAAAGTCATTTTATTCTTCATCTTCGTCGTCTCCTTTGCCAAAACACCTTAAACCATTGAACCATTTATCAAATTAGTAAGGTTGCCTTTACCACATATAGAGCAATTCCCACCAGGTGCAGAAACACCATGGACATTCCACTAAACATGAACAAATTCCTTGAACTAGCTTATCAAAGTCTTAAAGATAATATTATTGAGATTCTCAAAACATCAAAACCTGATTGGGTTTTCTACGATTATGGTACTGTTTGGTTAGCACCAATAGCTAAAAGCCTCATCATAGCTTCTGTTCATTACAGCATAACACCAGCTTGGAATATGACATACAGAATTACAGCATAATGAATTTTGGAGAGAAAAGGATTTGATTAAGAAGATGAATTTTGGAGAGAAACAGTTTTAGGGTTCGAGAATGTGAATTTTGGAGAAGATGAACTTTAATTAAGCAAGACAATATGCTCAATGATTGGTCATAGGATTAACTTCACCCAAAAAGTCATTTTCATGACTTCACCATAGAATTTTCCTTAAATAATATTCCTATGCAGCATCTCTCCCGAATTTTAAATCTAAAACAACTTATATATTTACGACTTATATTTTTGGCTTATACTTTTTTTTAGCACATGAAAAAAACTCCAATTTAGCACATCAACGTCACGGATTCACAAATAATCACATACTAAAAATGACAGCAGCAAATTATAACATGAATTTAACATGAGATAATAAAATAAAAAACAATGGAAAACAAAACCCTTCGCTACTCATATGATTATACAACCCTTATGATGAATAGAGACTCTCCCCTTACCTCTAGTTTGCAAAATTTATGAATTCCTACGATTGAATCACTCGCTCTTCTCTTTTTGCGTCATTTGCCTCTTTTCTCCGCAACCCTTTTTCTTTGATCTCTAATCTTTTTCTTTGTTTGTTGCAACCCTAATTCTCTAATGCTCTCATCTATTTATAACCACCAATTGAGTTTGTTTTTCACTTAATCTTTTTAACAAATTCAGATTTTATTTATTTTTATTTTCACAATAAACTTTAGACACATTAACTATCTGTACCCTCACTTCCCTATTCTCAAAAAAAATTCTAAATTCTTCTTAAAAATTATTTTCTCTTGATCTCTTTTTAATTAAACTATTATAATTAATTAAAGCTCTATTTTATATACTACCTTTATTAGTCCAATGTCTCTATCCCAAATAACTAAAAAATACCCACACAAACATGCCAAAAATTAATTTAAATCAAATAAAAATAAAAATAATGTCACACAATCAACATTACTACTGAAAATAATAATACTATATTATATAATAAACTAATATTAAAAATTGGGGTGTTACATACAACATAACTATATTAAAAATAAATAAATCAAACCCTAAAAATGTGTTAAAATTCGAAGAAAATAAAATAAAATTTAAGCAATATAACTCCATTAAAACAAGTAGAAACAATATTTGTTAATATCGTTTCAGATCTACAACATAACTCTATTAAAAAACATAAATCAAACACTAAAAAATAAACTACAACTAAAATTATAAACATATAAACATATATACTAACTAAAAATTATGACAATAGCCTTAGTGATTACTTACTTGTGATTTAGTGGAAATTTTTTTGGATGATTTGGTAGAGTTTTTTTTAGAGAGAGTGAAAGAAAATTGAATTTTTTTGAGAGAGAGTAAGTGATGAGAGAATGGTTGGATTCTGGCTACTGACTTGAATATGTTACGAACACAACGGCAGTTAACTACCACTGGCACCAGCGATAGTTAACTGCTGCCGGTTGTCCCAACGGTAGTTAACTACCGCTTGAGGTTTTTAGGTAATTTTCTTGTGTCATTATGAAGTTATGAATGTCAGAAAACAATTTTCATAGTTTTCTCACAAGCTGCCCCAAACTATCCAAAGTACCATCAACGACAATTAATTATTGTTCATCGATGAACGGCTCAATTCCATTTTCTTTGTATTGAATTGTTTCCCTTTTTCTTTTTCAGTTATGTATTTGTTGAGAAAGCTTCAAGTCCAACCAGACTTTCATTTGTTACTCTCTACACAAAAAAAGTAATTTGTAATTTTTCTTCTTGACTGAAATTAGAAATAAAAAATTAAATATTCCATTTTTTTAACAATTTACTCGAGACATTTCATAAATTAATTATGAATCAGAAGCTAACTGTTTCTTTGGTTTTCACCCCAAGTTGACCACTACTTTTCTTTGTTGTTTTTTTTTTTATTTTGCACTAAGAGACACAAATTAAAACGAAATGAACAGATAATACGATGACTTATGATGATTCAGAGAGAAGCTTAACCCTCCATTTGTGTTTGATTTCTCAAATCCTAAAATTTGTAAATAGAAAATAATGGGTCATGTCAACAAGCGTTTTTAAAACACTTGCTAAGAAGATAAAAAAGGAAATAATTGATTAATTTAATAAAATAAAAGTTAATTTTTAAAGTTTTAATATAATGAATGAACAATTCACGAGATAAAATTATTTACTGTATTTTTCTTCAAAAAAAAAATTATTTATTGTATTAGATTTTTTAATAAGTGTCATTAGAATACTTGTTAACATTTTTCTAAAATTATATATCAATGTAATGAGAATCTAGAGATTAATAGTGATGAATAAAAGAATTAGAAAAGAAAGGGAACCTAAAGAATTAGAAAAGACTGGATTAAGGATCATTGAAGATTGCAAGGAATTTGATGAACAATTAGAGAAGAAGGGGAACCTAAAATGTTTTTGTTGATATTTAAATAAATAGTTTACGTTGTAAATATATTTTACCTTACTCCCTAATTTACTTAGCATAGAATATTATTTAGAATATTTCATCTGTAAATATATTCTAGCTTAGTCTATATGCTACTTAACTCCTATATAATAAATCTTCTGTAGTGCTATTCAGACACACAGTTTTCATCATATGGCTCTCTTTTCTCTCTTATTCAACATGGTATATAGAGCCTATTGAGAGACGACCCCTACATCGTGCTTACTTAGTGGACCCATTGTCCTCCGTTGAGAATTTTTTTTGGAAAACCATGTTTCAACTCCGGTTTGTCCCTCCTCCACTATCGTGACACTTTCCGATATCTAGATTCTTCATTATTCAACCAGATCAGCCGCTATTGCCGCCACAATCACAATCTCTGGCGACTTTTTTGGCGATTGACCACCACCATCTTCTTCCCCTTCTCCCAATCGGCACATATCCTGACAATAGCAGCCAAAATCCTTTCCACGCGTCATCGTGCGCCACCACTATATCTGTTCCTCTGTCGTTTGGGTTGCCGAACTCAGAAATGTCTTGTGGTTCCAAATCTACCATCTCTTTCCAGATTTGAGCCACATGTATACGTGTTTCATTTCAAACAATCGTGTATCCTTATGTTTTGTCCCTCTTTCTCTCTTCTGTTCAGATGTATTTTCTCTCTCCGACGTATTTGAGAATTACTGCACATGGTTGTCAATCATTCTCAAGATCGATCATCCAACTCCATGACTCGTCGCAAATGTAAGTGTTGTCACCGTTTAATACATACTATTGTCCAGTGCTGGAAAATTCACGGGCGCCTTCGACATCCCAAATTGCTCTATCTGACGCCATTCAGATCACTGATTCTCCTAAGGTTTTTATGCCAACTTATGAAGATTTTCTCCGACATGTAAAATTTCATCAAAACTCAGTTGTTTAGGGAGTACACACTGGTAAATCATTTAGTTGCAACTCTAAGTCACCTTCTCTTAATCCATGGATTCTTGATTCAGGTGCATCTCATCACATCACTTGTAACAAATATCTTTTTTCCTCTCTCACTACATCTGGTTACTTACCTTGTATTGTCACAACTAATGGTTCTGAAACACAGTCTAAAAGCATTGGCATTATCCAAGTTCTACCTTATCTATTAATTACATTGGTCCCTTATGTTCCTAGAGCTCAAATTAATTTAATTTATGTGAGTCAATTGACTCGTTCTCATGATTGTGTTGTCACCTTTACTAATGGCAATTTTACTTTACAGGATCGGATTTCGAGAAGGCAAATTGATGTCGGACGTGAGTCTAATGGCCTTTATTATCTCTCAAACTCAACAACATTGTGTCCAAGCACTGATTCTCCCTTACTATACATACTTATTTGGGTCACCCAAGTCTCCTTAAACGCCAAAGGTTGGTCCCCAGTCTTACCAAATTATCTAATTTGCATTGTGAGTCGTGTCAGTTGGGGAAACACACTCGTAGTCATTTTCTCGACCGATTCAATAAATGAGCATCGTCTCCTTTTGCTTTAGTTCACTATGGTGTATGAGGCCTTTCCCGTCATATCTCCACTCTTGAGTCCAAATATTTTGTCACCTTTATCGATGACTTTTCTCGTTGCACATGGTTAGTATTAATAAAAAATAGATCTAAACTATTCTCTATTTTTGAACAAGTTTATCATGAAGTTAAAACTAAATTTGGAGTGTCTATTCCGTCTTCACGTAGTGATAATGCCAAAGAATATTTGTCTCACCAATTTCAAAATTTTATGTCCTCTAATGGTATTCTTCACCAAACTTATTGTGCCGATACACCTTAATAAAATAGGGTAGACGAACGAAAAAATCGACATCTCATTGAAACCACTAGAACTCTTCCACTTCGTAGTAATATTCCATTTCGTTTTTGGGGGGATATTGTTCTAACGATATGATATCTTATAAATCGCATGCCTTCTTTGGTCTTACGTAATCAAATCCCACACTCGGTCCTAATACCCATTTACACTCTCTCCCACCCCGTTTGTTTGGCTCCACATGTTTTCTTCACGTTCTTTCTCCTGGTCTTGACAAAATCTCAGAAAGGTTATCGTTGTTACTCTCCTACTCTTCAATGGTACCTCATTTCAACTGATGTTACATTTTTTGCGTTTTTTTTCCTTTCTTGGGTCGACCAATGTACCTCTTGACCCTCTTCATGCTAATATGCCAACCTCGTATGAGAATGTCACTCTTCAACCTATCGTGTTTGTCCCACCTGAGTCCATTATTTTTGTTCCTCCTCTCACGGCCCGTCCTACACCCATTCTTGGAGACCCTCCCATAGAGCCTTCCACTCCTCGACCTCTTCAAACATACCACTATTGTCAACCATCATCTATTGTGCAAGTTCTGACACATGTTCCAGATAATGAGGTCATTCCAGACTCTCCTTCGTCGCTAACTCCTTTACTGGATCAGACCATATATGTTCTTATTGCTATTGGTAAAGGTATACGTCCTACTCGAAATTCATCTTCTCGTTACATTGATTTGTGTTATCATTGTCTTTCCCCTTTGCATTATACTTGCTTGTCTTCTTTGTCTTGTTTCTATTCCTAAATCTCTAGGAGAAGCATTATCCCACCTTGCATGGAGGCAAGCAATGATTGACGAGATGTTTGCCCTCCAAAGCAGTGGCACTTGGGAACTGGTTCCTCTACCTCTTGGAAAGTCATGTAGTAGGTTGTTGTTGGCTTTATATAGTGAAAGTTGGCCCTTATGGTAAAATTGATCGATTTAAGGTGCGCTTGGTGACCAAGAGATATACTCAGATTTTTGGGTTGGATTATAGTGACACATTATCATATTTCGTCAAAATGGCATTTTTTTTTAGACTCTTTTTCTCTATTGTAGCTATTCCTCATTGGCCTCTCCATCAACTTGACATTAAAAATGCCTTTATGCATGGTGATCTTGAAGAAGAAATATATATATATATATATGAAGCAACCACCTGGGTTTGTTGCTCAGGGGGAGTCATCTACCATGGTTTGTTGGCTGCATAGATCCCTTTATGGTCTTAAACAATCTCCTTGAGCTTGGTTTTGCAGATGAAGCATTGTATTGCAACAATTTGGTTTGATTCGTAGTCAAGCCGATCATTCTGTTTTTTATCGTCACTCATCCCAAGGGTGCATGTATCTTATTGTTTATTTAGATGATATTGTCATAACTGGTAGGGATCAACATGGAATACTCCAGTTAAAACAACGTATTTCTAATGATTTTTAGACTAAGGACCTTGGTAAACTCCTTTAGTTTTTGGGTATTGTGGTAGACCTATTCAATGGTGGTATTGTAATTTCACAAAGGAAATATGTTATTGATATTTTTGAAGAAACATATCTATTGAATGCAAGCTAGTTGATACTCATATGGATCCAAATGTCAAACTTCTACCTAATCAAGGGGAGCATTTATCAGATTCGGGAAGATGATTGGTTGAAAAATTGAATTATCTCATAGTCACTCGTCTAGACATTTTCTTTGCAGTTCGTGTGGTAAACCAATTCTTAAATTCTCCTTGCCATGAACACATGAATGCTTTAATTAGAATTCTTAAATACATCAAAGGTTCTCCAAGGAAATGTCTCATTTATGAGGATAAAAGACATACTCAGATAGTTGGTTACTCAGATACTGACTAAGCAGGTTCACCCATTGATAGGTAGTCCACTTCTGGGTATTGTTTACTTGTTTGAGGGAAATTGATATCATGGAAGAGTAAGAAATAAAATATAGTTGCAAGATTAAGCGCTGAGCTAGAATATAGGGCCATGACACTAGTAACATGTGAAGTAATTTGGTTGAAGCAGTTACTCAAGGAACTTCAATTGAAGAAGCACGACCAATGACGTGTATATGTGATAATCAAGTCGTGTTTCATATTGCCTCAAATTCAATGTTTCATGTGAGGACCAAACATATTGAAATTGATTGTCACTTTGTTAGACTCATGAAGCCGTGTTGCATATTGCCTAAAATAAGTTATATATGTTGCAAGCTTGGCGTATTAGACTTATATGTTCTAAGTTACTTAGCCTAGAATATTATTTAGAAAATTCCTTCTTTAAATATATCTTAGATTAGTCTCTAAGTTACTTAACTTCTATATGACAAATCTTCTGTAGTGATATTCAAACACACAGTTTTCATCATATGTCTCTTTTCTTTTTTTGGTAGATAGACGAAATGGCAAAGTCATTATAAACTCACACACACACAAGTGGAGGTATCGGAGTTCGAACCCCGGTCATGATATCCAGCCTAACAATTTCGACATTTTTGTCAGTTGAGTTAGGACTTGTGGATTCATCATATGTCTCTCTTTTCAAACATTGGTAGAGTATGTTTGAACGCTAATTAATTACCATTCCAAACATGGATGAGTTTGTGTATGCATTTATGTATATAGCAGGTACAATTAATTGGCGTTTGGGGTATTTTGGTATGTTTGAGATGTCTTTAACAAAACACTAGATGCCTGAAACACAAGTTTCTTGTTCAACAGTATTGAAAATATTTATCCCACATCCTCTACATTTGTACTATCACCCAACGAACTATTGAAAATGTTTATTTCACCCCTTTTATTTAGTATGGATTTAACATGAGTTCAACATGACATTTTCGGTACGTAAAAAAAATTTGGTTTGAACAAATTACTGAAAGACTAAATTCAAGATTTCTGCTTTGAAATACTTTTCAAGAAAACAAACAAATTATTTTTCCAGTTTGTTACAATTTCCCGGAAAACTTAATATAGCTTTTCAAAAAAACATACCGGAAAACCTAAATTAATTTATCCTTTTTTTTTTGGTTAATTATTGATACAGCCCTTGTAATGTGTGAGGTATGAAAATAACCTATGTAAAAATAAGACATAGATTATATCCTTGTAATTTTATATTCTGCTGCAACATGGTATTTTGGTCGACGTGGAAAAAAAAAATCCATCAATTTTTTTTTAGGCTCGGAATTTTTTTCTAACATAATTGATTGGATAAAATAAAAAATATGGACCATTTTTTCATGTAAACCTAAAGTCCAAAAAAGCGACCTTGAGGACGAAATTTTTAATATTTTTTTTTTATGCTTGTTTAGAACGTTAAAATAAGGTCTCCCACATAAAATTAGAATTTTCTGACAAGGGACATATTAATTATAAATTTTTAAAGCATCAAAATTTAAAAAAAAAAAAACAAAAACCTTGACCAAAATATCAAACTTAGAGATGATGTCTTGGAGAGACCTCTATAAAAGTACGTAAAAGGATCTGAAAACTTTAGTAGTATTTCCAATATGTCTCAATTTATTTTGATTTTTCGACCCAGACGTGCAAAATTGCAATTTTATTTAAAGCATATACTCAAGGGTCAAATTTAGCTACTCAATTTTGCAGGCATGTTGAACTAAGCATTATTGGCAAGAACTTACCGAATCCATCATTTGGGCTCATAATAAATTAAAAGTTGCTCCTGCTACTCAGCCTAGAGTCTTGAGCATAATGCAAGGACGTGTTGTAGTTTTTAAAAGATGGATGAATTAATTAAGAATTTTCTAAAAATTTCATAATTATGGAGGACAAAATTTGATAATTAATTTCTCTATCGTTTAAAAACACCAAAATTTTGTAGTGAAGGTTTTTAAAATGTTATACACTTTCTTGCAAAATTGGGCAACAAAATTTGACCCGTGAATATATGTCTACTCATAACAAAATTGTGATTTTTCACATTTTGATCCAAAAATCAAAATAAATCGAGGTATCTTTATAATGTTACGAAACTTTTCAGATCTTTTCTATGTATATTTATAGAAGTCTTTGCAAAATATCATTTGAAAATTCTTTTTCTATGTCATGATTTTCGTTGTTTGGTTTTTGACTTTTTTGTGGTTTAAAATATCATAATTAATTGGCTTATTTATACTTTTAGTCCCTGCAAATATGGCTCATTCGGAGTTTGGTCCCTGTACTTACTAATTATTTCAAACAGCCACTACAAAGGTTAATTACTTAAAATTCAGTCTCTCTACCAAGTTAATCATTGTCATGTCACTCAACTGTTGATGTGTCCATGCTGATTGGTCAAGTGGTTGTATGAATCATCAAAATTTTGCGCGAAGTGACGGAAATACTCATGGGCTAATAAGCAAAGTTTGTCATCGGTGAACCCCGAGGCTGGCCTGGTCTTTACCCTTTTTCGTTTTTGGGGCTGCATCGCCCGCCACCTTCGGGTCGGCAGCCTCCCTCTTGGTCGCCCAGACATGTCGCCCTCTTTCTTCTTGTATATCTATGGCAAACCGCACCATCTTTTCGTTCACGATAATTTCTTCGATCGTGTCACAGAGCTGGTAACAATCATATATGTTATGACTGCGGGATTGGTAATATTGGTAGTATCTTGTCCTGTCTGTTTTCCCAGTTTCTCTTAGCGGCTTCGACGGGGTGATGCCCGCCTCCTTGAATTCCTTATCGAGGCATTCCTGGAGGATGGACTCTCGTGATGAATTTAGGGGAGCGAATTTCCTTCCTCGCTGACCGACGTTTTCGTGACGCGGTATGCCCTTAGGCGTCGTCCTTGATGGCTCCTTTCCTCCGCAGGCGCTGCTACACTTAGTGCGCGAGTCCCTTGTCTCCCTGACGTCCGCCTTGTGCCGAGTCGTCCATCTGTCTGAGGGGCCACCTTCGGGTGCATCTAAAGGATTCGTCAGTCTTCTCTCTTCATTTGTTCCCTTTGTCTCTGCGGAGGTTTTCTCCTTCTTTCGTCCGCCGGCGGTCTGCTTACGGGAGTGAGCACGCCAAGATTCGTCGTGCGGTTCTATATTTCATGTTTCTGATTATTCAAAATATTGTTCCGCCACTCGGACGCGATTACTTCCAAGGCGGTTGAAATTGTGTTGACGTCTTTTGGAAATCGGACACTCTGCCGATGTGTCGTAATGGATAGGACGGCGAAGGCGTCCATTGTGCTCTGTGTCTTGATTGTTGCGGAGTGCATCGCATCTTTTATGGCGGTTTTCCGGAACTGATGGAACTCCTTTCATCTTTCCCATGAAAGCTTTCTCTGAGGTTCCGCCTTGACTTTTCTCTACACGCTCAAGTCGGTCGTTCTGCTATTGAAGTAGGTTCATCAAGTTTGCCAATAGTTCCTTTGTTCTGAACGACGGTGAGACCTGAGGAAACGGTGGTGGAGGAGCGTCTTCTTCCCGTTGAGGAGACGATGGAAGGATCATTGCGTTCGAGGTGGTCGTTGCAGCGTGAAGGATATCATCGTCTTCTTCAGGATTTGTCGTTTTACGAATCGAGATTGTTCAACTCTGGAGAATTTGAGCCGTCGAACGCGGTGTTCGAGAGGCGGAGGGATAACTCACAACAGTTTTCCTACGAGTTCCAGCCATTACTTCGGAGGTAGGAGTGGTAAATGTTAACCGTTGCGGTGGAGGAACGTGTAACTGAAAATGGTTAATTACGATGGAGATGTGTGTAACAGAAAACAGTTACGGTGGAGGATCGTTAGACTGTGGCGGTTAGCGAACGATCCCCTCCTTCTAGCGCCAAATGATTTGTTCGGTGAGAACGGTTGAGTAGCAACGGTGGAAGAGAATGCTCCGATGTGACGGTAACGGCTTCCGACACGGAGGCGATGAGTCTTCGCGGTGGAACGAAAGGTGCCTGCATGCACGTTAGCACTCTAACGCTCAAGTCAGTAAGGAACTGAGAAAGAGTGTGTAAGAAGTGTTGTGAAAAGTGATGTGTACCTTGAGGGTGAAGCAAGTTTACCCTTATATAGGTGCACGTTGGTCATCACCGTCTCCGGGTTATGCGGAGTATGATTAGGAACAGAGATGGACATGTGTATGGCGATTCTCGCGTGAGGGTGCGCTCCTGTGTGGCACGGTGCACGCAAGCTGGCGTGCTCCTTTGAGTGCAGAGCCTTAACGAGGTGTAAGTTAGGCCACGTGAAAACGTGTGGTTGGTCTTGTGACCGGTCTAGAACAGTTATGCACCCCAATGATCATGTATACGAATTTTTTCATACTTACTTATGATGTGTAGATCTATAAGTTATCAATAAATTGATATTACTGTGATGACTTTAAAAATAATTTTTGCTTTAGGTACATTAAGATGTTGTAGTTTATGTTTTTCTTCATGAGTATTTATGAATCAAGTTATATTGTATGATAATGTAACATTGGATCCTTTGTTTGGTTTGTGCATAAATGATTCTTGTTGAAAATTGAGAAACATTGGCATATTACAAGAAGATTCAAAACTTAACTATATGATAATTAACATGACATAATGAATATCTAATGATATACAAATCTTATTTGAAGATTACAAGAGTAATCAGCTTTGAAATAAATCATATTTACATTAATTTACTAAAACTTTATATAAGTATGCATATTTTAATATCAGCAACACTTATTAATAATAAGATATAAGTATGTAAGAATTAAAGTATTTGAAATGACAATACTTAATTAAGTACTAGAAATTCCTTAGAGGTGATTATAAGTGTTTGATATATCTTTTTAAGTAGTAGAGTTTTGATTTCTTGAATGATTTTCAACACCTAAGAAGATTTCAAAAAGGTTTGACATGGTGAAATACTTGAATTGATTTAACTACATAACATTAAAACATCATGAGTCACTTAATCATAGGGTTATTAAATATGTGTCACTAGCATAATATTGTATAGATGCTTGACAAAGTGTATATTTTGTATTATAGTTAGTTTGTCAAAATCATGTCACTATTTGCAAAATCATAGTAGTTTATCAAATTTATGAAAACTTGTCGTTATATCAAACATATACTTTATTATGTGCATAACAACCATGTTTGGCCTATTTCCACATTATTAATTGTGAAATTAGGATAATGTATTTATACGAGACTTATTCGTTTCATATATATTTTAGCTTATATATGAAGAAACCAATTTGAATTTTAACACAATGTTAATTGGGTTCTATACAATTAGTCTTGTTGAAAATATAATAGAAGAACTAAAATATTAATTGATCTATATTATATTTTATCTCCTTTTTTATCCTCTCTATTATACAAATATGACTAGCTTATACATAACTTATAAATGAAGATAAGGTCACAAAGGAGCTAATATATGAATTTTAACACAATTTTTAAAATAATACAATAATTTTTTCAGCCTAATATAACAAATCATTTAAATAGACAATACAAATAAACATAACAATGATTTGTCAAAAAAATTTAAACATAATAATGATCTTTTTGTAGCTAATTTTAATACATTAAACATATGTATATATGTGTCTTATCAGTTTTATTTTGAATCCGCAAATACTATTAAACGTCATCCCCGCAAGACGCAAGGTATGGACAAAACAAGATACAAATGGTGCCGCATATAGACGGTACACCATAACCACCTAAAAACACCCCTGAAGATAAACCCACCAAAACACATCACCACCTA
>Ga0228711_1006818_pt1 | contig 16795 bp, 10 predicted proteins | sample MedpolnodulmetaG_2_FD_177996 | JGI IMG/M metagenome (GOLD analysis project Ga0228711, IMG submission 177996) | Root nodule microbial communities from Medicago polymorpha collected in Santa Monica, California, United States - brown nodules | ecosystem: Host-associated > Plants > Roots > Nodule...
ATTGGGCTGCCTCCATTGGAAGATTGGAGGGACAATATGTTGATGGAGTGTTTGAAGAATTCAATTGAAATGAACGAAATGTTTAGAGATGAATGGGATGATAATTATTGGGATGCTATCATTCAGAGTGGATCAGCTTCTTAACAAGCAAAAATATTGAATATTCAATGTTGATTGTTAGATTGGGGTGTCTCAAGATATGTATTGACTTTTTCTTTAAAAAAAAATTTAAACATTTATTATTTTATTTAAATAACAATATATAATCAACTAGCGTGAAAAATAACAATGATGTGAAGAACTTGTTTTCTCTGCCAGGAACCTCCGAGACCCAAAAAAAAACCCTCTTGATCGCGAATATGAACCTCGTGTCCCTTCTGCGACAAAGTTAATGGTTCTAAACCTCCGCCTCCTATGCGCAAAACCACATATTTGATTGTTCAAAAATTTGTTCTAATTGAACATGTTATAGGCTTCTACCGAATGTCCTTGTGGATGATGGCATCTTCAATGATCATAAAACGATTACATCAACTTTAACAAAGTTGGACGAAAGTTAAAAAAAAAAAAAGTAAACATAGTTAATATTTTGTAAATTGGAAACTAGTAAAGATGCCACACACGCGTAATTTTGGCTAAACACTCTAAATATTAATAATCATGACCATAAACTAAATCAAGAACAAATCACAATATAAAATTCAATCATATCATAAGAGATAATGTTTGATACTCTCTAATTATAAACTGCGATAATACTGTAAATTTCCTAGAAAACCTTTATTAGATGTAACTCTGCTACCTGCATAATGTTGTTCCTAGAGATGAATAACTAATTAATCTTGGTAGAAAAAAATAAACTAATTGATTTTTGCATGGTTATTGAAGATGAAAAGTGGCAAGTCATACCCTACCAAATTCACCACAAAAACACCATCAAAACAAAAGAAATAATAACAACAATCATAACATTGTTGGCTGTGAAGTTCACATGTCCCCCAGATATATCCATCTCCTCAGGTAATGGAGGTTTCTCGTTCCCAGACTCGATCGAACTTGCGGGACAAAAAGTGATGGTAGAATCAGCAGAATCACAAGTAAAAGTGCTTGTTCCATCATCATAAGTGTAGCTATAAGCGCGAGGACAAGCACTCTTGAAAAACTGTGAGTATGAACTTGGCTTGCATGTAGCTGGAGAAGCGTAAGCGCCACTACAAACAGTATTGTGGATCCCCAAATGTTTCACACGCGCTTTTACACGCTACATCGGCACCACTACTCATCACTTTCAACTCGGTTGGACACGCCGCGTTCAAATCCACCATGCAACCTGTTGTCATGCAGTTTCCGCCTCTGGTTGCTCCATATGGTTCGATCATCATTGGGAGGTTGTAACCATCCACGAGACTAACGTCGAAGAAATCAAGTCCGTTTGCACCGTTAAGTGTAAACTCGGCTAATGTAGCTGGCGGTTGAGCGTTTCCTCCATTACATTCTATGGTGGAGGAAGCACAGCCGCCAGTGACACAAGAGAATTTTCAGATGGAATCTTGAGAGCAGAGGGTACAAATCCCACGTGCTGACCAATGAGAAGCACAATTAAATTCACCAAAAGGGTAGTAGAGAAATGGTTATGCACTTTGTTGGAAAATGGTTATGTGCCTTGAATTATTCATCTCTAACCTCTGGTGTATAAGTTCACATTATCAACTCAAACTAAAAAATAAATAGAGAACAAAAACTCCAAGAATTTATTTGGTTATGGAGAATTTGAAAAACAAATGAATAACACGACTAAACATTTCTAAAATTCTCTTTTTGCTCAGTTTGACTATAAAAACACTTTGAATTGATTCAACTTAACTTAAAACTACTTAAAAATGACTATAAAAATACTAACTATTGAAGAATTATCACAACCCCAAATTTAATATGTTGCTTGTCCTCGAGTAACAAAATAGACAAAAGTTAGAATTTGCACAAATTTGAAATTGACATATCCTCATTTGTTCCGCTTTTGGCGTTGACTAACTTACCAATTTCGCTCAAGTGGGGCAGATTTAGAGAAGATAGTTCATGCTTTCGACCACACTCTAATTTCTATTCTCTTCCTCACCAATTTTCAAAGCCAGTGGGGCTGGTCATGGCATTTGCCCATTCAAATCAACATGTTAATGCATTTTGCTATGAACTTGAAGAAATTCTAAATAGTCATTCAAAGTCAAGTACCATCACACACACTTTAGAGGTCTTTCAAGGTTATAACGTGGCTTGGGTTAAGGGTGGATAAATATGGGCAAGTAGGATAAACAAAATAATTGGAGTTAGATACACGCTATGGATCCCTAAACATTAAAGTACTTCCAACCTTCAATCTCTTTGCCAAAACAACATGGGAACTAGTAAAACTGCTCATTCATCTACAATTTTTTTTTTCATTTTTGAAGAGACCAATTTTTTTTTTATTCCTTGGCTCTTATTTTTTTTTTTGTGTAGACCAATTTTGATTATTAAGTCTACCAATTTTCTTTCACTTTTTTTCTTTTTACGAAGGTTCTACTAGTACCTCACCCCAAACTTAAAATGTTGCTAGTTCCAAAAGCAACCCCAAACTTAGTTTCAAACTAATACCAAGTATATATGACTCTATCTAACTCCAAAGAAATTAAACATATATAAAATAGTGGGTTCAAAACTTGTGACATGGTTCGTCACCATAACAACAAAGAAAATTATGCATGAAGGCTCAAAGGGGTTAGCAAAGGATAATCATAATAATAAGGGTCGCTTGAAAAGGCTTAGAGTACCAAACAAGTGCCTCGTGTGTATGAAAATACGATCAATAGTCTGTAGAGAATCAATGCAAGGTCCAGAAAAATAACATTCAAATATGGATACTCACATATGAAAGAATTATACTAAAAAGTGGAAAATATTTGGCTCAAATTCTCACCGGTTATGCTATAGAAAAAAGAGAGGTAATTATGATGAATATCGTCTGCAGCAAGCCCCATAGCCATTATGCTCTTGAACTTTGTCAGTAAGCTAGCCCTCTGCCTTGGCGGTTAGAACAATTCTCTGAGACAAAAATATTTTTTTTTTTTTTTGAAATGGAAAGGTTAGAATATTCATGCAAACTTAACAATCAATGCTACGAGTGGCAACCAATAAGTGGTTATGTGATAATAATTTTTATTTGAGAATAATAAAAAGCAGAAAGAAAGAAAAAAAATAGAAAATTGCTTACTGACGTGGGTTACCTCCCACGAAGCGCTTTTTTAATGTCATTAGCTTGACCCATCAACCACTGTTAAGGTGGCATATATGATACAAAGAACGCATCATCCTTCTTCTTTCTTTTGTTGGGTAAGAACTCCATGAACTTGAAAAATAGATGATGTTGCTTCCATATCTTTTTCAAGTGGACAACAATGAACAGGGCATAAATGGCATCTAGGACTTCATCAATCTCTTCCTTTTTCCCTGCCTTGTTGCTAAAAAAAATTGGAAAAATATTTTGTTTAGGAATATTTGGTTGGACATCTAAATCTCCCTAAAGTTGGGACTTTTGAGTATCCTTACCAACTATATCATCCTTAATGTTTATCGATTCCCTATCATCTTCTTTCTTTTCCACAACACTGAACTTATCTCCAATCTTAAGCTTCTCAAACTCAACCACTTGCTCAAATAACCTTTCACATTGACTATCAAAGCTTTCGATTGAACCTTGATTATTATTCATGAATTCAATCAAAACATCCTTGATAAGAAATTTCTTGTCATATGAATCATTGGGAAGAACTTGAATAGGTAGCATTTGCTCCCAATTAATTTTTCCCATGAGAAACTCATCTTGTGCTTCCAAAACCAATAGATCTTGACCTTCTGGTGGTGGGACATAACAATCAAAAGTGTCACTCTTACGTCCTTCACTACGAAAATCAAATCTATGAGGTAGAAACTGAAGGAGATCTTTATCAAATGTATCTCTCATGATCTACCCCTCAAGTATACGACATTGTGCAGAAAGAAGACAAGTTTCAATTTCATCCAAAAGTTGTGGAAGATAATCATCAAATTCTTCCATACTATGTGGTGGTTAATCATCTCAACTAAGAAGAAAAACATCACTAGAACTCGACATTAGAAAACTTAGCAAATAAAAAAAAATTAAAAATAAATAATTTTATTACAGAGGAAAAACTTTCAATTAAGAAAAAATAAAATTCAACAATGATTTAGCAATCTCCGGCAACGGCGCCAAAAACTTGATGGCGATTTTTCGCAAGTGTACGGAATCGTTCAAGTAGTAAATTTAAAACGGTGAGACGACACTCGAGGATCGCGTTATACTGTCGAATAATATTTATAACTTAATTGAACAAAAAGGTACTCAATTTGGTTGATTGCAATAATGAAAATTAAACGGAATAAGATTGATTTGAACTTTATAATAATAAAATTGTAAGGGATGAGTTTCACTAGATGGATATCTTGAGTTATCACTTGAATATGACAATTGAATCGACTTATCAAATCATTACCGAATTCTCTAATTTATTCTTGCCCTAATTCCTTAGTGACAAAATCATTAATCCTAAAATAACCCCTAATTCCTTAGTGAATTTAAGATTAGAATTAAGCATGATTGAACAAGAATTCTTAATTGGTTTCAAGGGTTTGCATCTATTCCTAGATTACAAAGGCAAGAATCTCTTATCTCAAGCATTGATAAATTCAACTTCCGTTTCACAATATAAACCGTAAATCAATTTAAAGGCGGCCAAGCAATAAAAGCATTAAGAACAGAGATAAGAAAAATGATTCAATAAACTTCTTCAATAATCAAAATAAAGTCATAAAACAAAAGTTGTCATCTAGATAATCTCATCCCTAACAATTGGAAATCTAGCTACACATGATGTTTGTCAAAAGTTAAAAGAGAATTGAGAATTACACATAAAATTGTGCAGTTGAATGATGATCGAAGTCAATTGAATCACCCTCCAATTGGCCTCCCAAGACCGTAGTCGTAACGCTTCTGTAATTCTCTCTTTCTCCGCTCGGTTCCAACCCCGTCTTTTTCTTTTGCGATAGCTTATATACCTCCTTTTCTCAAGTGAATCACGTCATCCATCATTTGTTTCCTCCAATCACATTATTCTTTCATGTACATGTGTCTTACGGTTTGTTGTTGTGGGGCCACATGAATAAAAAGAAATAGGAAAAGTCAATTACAAATCCCACGTGCTGACCAATGAGAAGCACAATTGAATTCACCAAAAGGGTAGTAGAGAAATGGTTATGCACTTTGCTGGAAAATGGTCATGTGCCTTGATTAATCATCTCTAACCTCTGGAGTATAAGTTCACATTATCAACTCAAACTAAAAAATAAATAGAGAACAAAAACTCCAAGAATTTACTTGGTTATGGAGAACTTGGAACACAAATGAATAACACGACTGAACATTTCTAAAATTCTCTTTTTGCTCAATTTGACTATAAAATCACTTTGAATTGATTCAACTTAACTTAAAACTACTTGAAAATGACTATAAAAATACTAACTATTGAAGAGTTATCAGTACGGCTAGGGCATTGGATTCGCCGGGTTGGAGAGCAAGGCCGGTTGTAGAGAATGGTGTTGTTCCGGCGCCGGATAAAATTCCAGGCCAAACTGTGTAGTTGCACTTGTTAACAATTGTGAATGTAGTTGCATATGAACCTGTTAGGTATTGGAATAGAATTTGGGTAACCAAAGTGATGGTTGATTGAGTTGAAGTAGCCATGATTGGAAAATTGGTAAACAAGATTTTACTGAGAATACCAACTTGATGTAAAAGAAACAGTAAAGACTATGTAATATGAGAGTACCAATCCTTTATTTATAGATATAAAACTCAATCATAAATCAAAACCAAATCATAAGTAAATAAAAAACAAATCGTATTCTATAAAAAAAACAAATCGCAATAAAAATAATAATTTAAGATCCTCTCAAATTATAAATTGATCCTAGAGATTAATAATGCATAGAAGAATCTACTTCCCTGATATTACACAATCACTAGTTTTTTTTTTTGAAAGAACACGATCACTAGTTATTGGGTTTCCATCTGGTTTTTATTTTTTTATTTTTAGAACCACTTGTCTTAGTTACTATTTTTTTTTTTTAAATTTAAAGAATTCTATTTTTGAACCAAAACCTAACAATTAGTTAGAAATTTACCTCAATATAAAAAAAATGAAATTTTGTCTTTCATGTAACACCTTGATTTCTAATATTAAGTCGTTAATATTATTATAGGGTAATATAAATATTATTGTTTTTTTTTTAGGAAATATAAATATTATTGTTATTATTAATATTGATTGCTTGATATTGTTAAATTCAATTATTCGTGGTTATAGATGTTAGGATTAATGAGGAAGTAGGGGAGTTAACCCGACGTTTAAACAATGGGAGAGAACAATTTAGGAAGAATACAATGTTTTTAGCAAGGATAAAAAGCTTGAGTGCAAACGGAGGTGCAGTAGAAAACTGGATAGAAAAAGGGGTGTAAGTAGTATATGTGTATTGTTTAGTGGTGTGGTCAGAGGGTGGTGTGAACAACAAGGTTGTATAATTGCAGAAAAAATAATAACCAGACTAGGTGTATATATAGCAAGGTTGTCTAAGAATATGTGAGAAAGACCAAACCCAAGTAGTAGCTATATATAACATGGGAGAATTAGGGTTACAGAAAAACACAAGGAAAAGATTGAGAGGAGCAGAGGAAAAACTAGGGGTTTGAGAGAGAGGAAGCAAAGGAGAACTGATTGTTAAAATAGGAGAAAGAAGGAGAAGGAGAGAGAAGAACCCAAGCTAAGGAACATCAAGCCAAGAGTTGTACATGTACTTTTGATGAATTCAAGGTAAGGGGGAGAAACCTTCATCTTGGGGTGTTCTTATTTTCAAATTGTAAGGTTGTCTTTAATCATATGAGTTTGGTGACATTGTTATAGAAATCATGGTGAGATATTGATGATGAACTGATGCTGATGAGAGCTGTTGTTGTTGTGTGTAGTGTAATTTGTTGTCATATGTATTTTATGATTGATATAAATGTGTTATATATAGTGCATGAGAATGCAATATGAATTGTATGCAAATCAGTGTAATATTTAATTTGATTATGAAATGTGTATGTGTATAATAAAAATGTGTAGAGTGCATGAAATGTGATGTGCTAGGCAGTAATGCATCCAAAGGTTGTCGAATACTCTACCATAACATGTTTCCAATTGTGCTCTCAAAAGGAAAAGGTGATTAAGTTCTCAAAAGTAGGAATTTGTATTGGATGTTATGTTCGAAATATTTGATGATCAAATGTTTCGTTTCCGTCCAATTATTACCAGAATATTTCCATTTTCAGATATTGTGACAATCCCATTCGAATCATTAAGTGGTTGATTTCTATTTGCCACTCAAATTATTGTAGAATAATAAGACTTCCGCCAAATTCCAACGTAGCGATTTGTAGATTTTTTTTAAGGCTAAAGAATCCAAAGGTGAATTGACCATCTTTGGAGATCAGAGTTTCAGAGTCCTTGATCAATTAGGATGATGTGATGGTGTCTATGGGAATAATAACTATAATGAATAGCAAAACAAAATTAACAAAATAGATAACACATTTGAACAACAGATAAATTTCAACGTTATATGATTAATGATTAAAGTAATACATAAATGACCAATATTTCTTATTTATACAGATTTTATTGTTTTCCTTGATTGTCTTTTTTATTTAATTAAATCAACTTTTATCCACTTTGATGGAGGTACACAACTGAGCAGGTTGGATTACTTCTGTGTTGTGATCATCCATTTTGATATATGTGCATACGTAACTGGAGAAGATTTGGACATGCAACTGAGTAAAAGCAGAAAGTATGTCCAATGTGTTTCAAACTTGCTTCTTACGTGATTTCAAGTAATAATTTGGTAACAGATGAAGCAAAGAACAAGTATATTAATAAATATCTAGGTCGATGCAAACAGGGTCGGCCATAAGCATTAGGTTGAGGGTGCAGCAGCATGCGACCCATGCCTGCAGGGTGACAATTTTTTTTGTTTTGTAGAGGGGCGTATATAACAATACTTGATTTAAAGGTGGTATATGTAGTAATAAGTGCAGAGAGGGCCCGACCATTTACTATACTTCACCTATCAGCCGTTTCATCCTTTTTACAACCCAGCAACATCTCATTTTCACACCCCAAGCCAACGCTTTCATTTTCACCCTCCACATTTCATTAGCTAAATTGAAAAACTTAGAATTAAAATGTAAATCACAGATGCAACATGTAAAACGTGAAACCAAATTTGCTTTTTTTTTATAATTTATTTTGAGGATGTTTTTTAGTGTTCGTGATTGAAGCTAACTTAAATTTGTATGTAGATTTTATGATATAATATAACTTTCATCATGAAAATTTCATATTAAGGACGTCAAAGTTGGTTTGTGTGATTTTAGATAACTGACATATCATATTCTATTGATAAATGATAAAAGGTTTTCATGTTACTAGGTATGAAAGAAGTGTATTTTATACTGTTATAAATTTATAGTGATGAATAATAATGAACTCTTTGAGAAATGTTTGAGATAGTAAATCAAAAAAATCAGGCAATGAGACTTCTTAAAAAAAGCAGATAATGAGAAAAACCAATATAATTATTTTTTTGTTTTGTTATTCTTTTTTATTAATAATATCAGTGGCGGAGCTTGAAAAAAATATTTGGGTGGGCCACAAAAATAAACTATAATATAAACACAAAATTTATGTTGTATTAAGCATTAAATACAAGATTGATCATCAAAAAATTAAATTGTATACTTTAAAAATTCAAGATAATTACCTATACATTTTGATTGACTTGAAATTGTGATCATAAGATGTACTGAGATTGAGAAGAGGGCGGGCTGCAAGATAGTTTTAGTTAAAAATCAAAGATATTTTAGTAACTATCCATATAAAAAAAATTACTTTTTTTGGGTGGGGTGGGCCATGGGCCATCTTGGCCCTATAGGCCCTCCGCCACTGAATAACATATAGGATGAGATGCATTTGACACACGATGTTTTCGAGTGTCAGCATAATTAGGATTTCAAAACATCTTATTATGGTGATTGTCATGATTAATGCATATCTCATTCACCATTTATAAAAAAATTATGATCTATTATATAAGAGGACCTTTTTCTCAAACTTGACTTAATGCCCATAAAAGGTGTTGTATGTTTCAAACAAGGTGTTGAGTGCTTTGTGATATAAAGTGAGAACAATGTGAAAAGTAGAGAGAAAGAATATTCATATATTAATTATATGAGTAAATTACACTCTCCTCCCTTCAAAGATGCTTGAATTATACTCTCATCCCCTCTTATGTTAAAATATACACTCCTCTCCCCTCTTATTTAAAACATATTAGAAAACTTTTCACTTCCTCCATTAAAAGAAGCTTGAATTATATTCCTCTCCCCTCTTATGTTAAAATCTACACTTTACTCCCTCAATATTATTTTGTATTTATAATAATCTAGCAAAAAAAAAAAAATCTAACACACTTTGAAAAAAATAATATTGCGGGTCTATTTTAATATAATAAAAAATTGAATACATGTTTTTCGCTATTTTTTATTCAAAATTTCATTAACATATAGTTTTAAACCCTGTTATAAAATATGAAACAACCCAAAATAAAACTAAAGTATGTGAAAAATTACTAAAGACAATAAAGCATGGTTATTTAAAAGTTAATTTTATACTCTAAATTATAAAATCAACAGTAAAATATTTAAATTTAATTATCATTGACATTTAAATAATAAAGAAATGAATTATTTTTTCTTAAATGGTGGTTTAAAATTAATATATATCATAAATATATTTATTTATGTTAAAATAGATTAAAGTGTAGTGCGTATTTAATTATCAGGAGAGGGGGTTGTAATTCAAGTATCTTATAAGTGAGGGGAGTATAAATTTTACTTTTAAAGGGAGGGGAGTGTATATTTTAACATAAAAAGGAGGGGAGTGTAATTCAAGCATCTTTGAAGAAAGGGGAGTGTAATTTACTCTAATTATGTTATTATTCATTGAAGAACTAAATTAAAGAGTTATACGAGAGAAATTAAACAACTTATATTGAATAGTAATTTAAGAATATTGTATTACTTGTACTTAATATATAGTATGATGATGATATAATCAAAGCAGAATGAGAATAAACTAAGTGGAATTTTATTTCAATAGCAGTTGAGGAAGTTACACTATAACAGAAAGAGAAAACAAAATCTAGTAGAGGTATACTACTAGCCTAGTCAAACATAAGCAATACCATATTATGAAATTATGATTTTTTTTTTCTTTTTTTAAAAAGGATGGAAGAAGATGAAGTAGTTATGAATTTGTTTTTTTTACTTTTTTTAAACTTCAAAATTTATTTAGAAGTAATTATGTGTCAAATAAATAAATGAAAAAAAAATTAAATTATTGACATGCTGGAGTCAAATCAACGTTTTTGAACAAAAAATGAATAAAAAATTATAACTTTGTGCATTTTCTACGACATATAGGATTTAAATGGGAAAAAAATAAAGGACCTAACTACTACTACAAATAAATAAGATAAATAATTTATTCAAAAAAAAATTAATAAGATAAATAATTCTTAAGTAATTTTTTCTAATTTATAATAAACTCATCTATTTGATAGATAAATGATACATAATACATAAATATAACAGGGATTAAAATTTACAATCACTCTGTATTTTTAATATATATAATATTTACTCTCACATAACATGCATGATTCAAAGAGTCATGCTTACATGAAAAATAAGGGAGATGTGTATTCATAGTAAAATATATCGGTAGTTTGTTTATGTAGTTGACGTTGTTGTTTGTGATTGAATTGCATGACTTTTAAAGTCATATGCAATGCATATTATGCTATATATAAAGAAAATATGTTGTTTTCGACCGACGTTTTCTCTTTCCAATTAAACAAATTTGATTATAAGAATGTGATTTTGTTGGTGTCATTAAAAACGATAAAAATTTATGTTATATTTGTTATATATTTTTGAAAGATATTATATTTGTTATACTGTTTGTATCATTGAAAATTTTAAGTATAGGTTTTTACAATATGAAAGTATAGATTAAAATTATAAGTATAGATATTTGTGACTTTTTGTACCCAAAAAAAGATATTTGTGATTTTCAAATGTAACAAACTCTTCTCTAAAAAAATGTAAAAAACTCAACAAACCATGTTTATCTTTTTCAACGACAACAATAATATAACAAATATAATAATTTTTTTTTATCTTTTTAACAACACTAATAATATAACCTTATTATAGAAAAATTTGTTTAAAAGTATAATTGGAATAATAAAAACGTCAGCCTACAATCTTTTCAAAATCCCCATATTCTCTTTATATATGGTATAAATTATAGGATTAAATTAATTTTAATAACTAAAAAAATAAAATACATATTTTATCTAACAAAAATATCATATTAATCAAATAATTATAATAAAATAATCATTTTCGCAAACAACTTGATAAGTGTATAATCAACGCTAATTACCTACCTAAAAGAATATTGAGGAATATATAAACGAGAGATGAGAGGCGAGAGGAGTGGTCGAGAGACCGCGATTCCCACCGGGTCCACCGTGGGCAATCGCGCCGGTTTTCTTCTTCACCGGCTGCGAGATTCTATGGGGGGGATAGGGGTCCAAGCAGGGTGCCACCATATGGGGAGGATAGGGGAGGATGGGCTGTTGTGAGACCGCGACGGAGGAAAGTGTTTGAACAGGCGGATGGACAGCGGGACAGGTTCCGAGAGTTTCAGCGGCGCGGAAGAGGATGGGAGGTACAGCAGCGACGGCAGTCTGGTTCTAGGGTTCAGCTTGGTTATGATCGGCGTTACAGCGACATGGAGGATTCAGACGCTTTTGAGGCACCTGTTCAGTCTTACGATGGGAGAGCCATCCTGCAATACTCAAAACCAGAACGGTCCAAGAAGGCAACGCGATGGCAGTCAGTTTCAGATTCTGAGCACCGCAGGCGTGCAGCTTCCAGGGGGCTTCACTACAGGCTGAGCGCGCGGCCTGCTGTGCACCGCCGCCTTTCACCGCACAGGGAGATTATCCAGCAGCCGAACGCACGCTTCGTCGGGGAGAAAGAGGGTTGTCACGTTCGCGGCCAGCACCACCAACCATGGAAACGAGATTTCACGGTTCACGACATTACCGGTAAGGACAAGCCATCTTTCGTATCCTTTTATTTCACAAATGTGCCTGAAGACATATCATATATTTCATTACGGCGAGGTTTTGAGGTGTGTGGTATGATGGAGGATGTATACTTGGCGAAGAAACGGAATGCGAACGGGGGCGTGTTTGGTTTTGTTCGGTACGATAACGTGAAGGATGTCGACAAATTGCTTAAGGCGGTTAACAACGTTTGGTTTGGGGACTGGCGGGTGGTGGCCAAGGTCGCGAGTTTTGATAGGTTTGGAAATAAGAAATATGGTGTAGGCGAGGGATTCCATAGGAAACCGATAATACTAGGTCGCGATGGGGTCAAGAGTCTGGTGGGGAGAGGAATTCACATCGAGGGCAATGTTTTAAAGGGCACCGAGAGTGTTGTGGGTGCAGCGGCTATTGGTAGTGGTAAGGTGACGTTAGAAATGGCGAAGGGAAACAATTCGAATGAGGGGAAAGTGGAGCTTGAGAAAGAGGGTCGGCAGGCCCAATATGTTGAGGTCAAGGAGAATCAAGTTTTTATTCCAAAGTATACATCTTCAGCCTCTGACATGTCGTGGGCGTCTAAAGGTATGGTGGCGTCTGTGCTGAACGGTGATGCGATACCTATGTTACAGCGTAGGATTTTTTATGCGGGCTTTGTAAAGTTGGTTATTATTCCGTTGGGCGCTGATAAGGTATTCTTACGTTCCCTTGACGATGTAGATGTGACTACAATGTTGTCAGAAGCAACTTAATTTTTTGATAAGATTTTTTCGAAACCCGTGAGATGGAATAAGGACACTGTGTTCCGCGAAAGAGGTGCATGGGTACGGATTTACGGTGTGCCTCTTCATGCTTGGAATTATGACTTTTTCAAATTATGTGTCTACGATTGTGGGCGACTGTTGAGAATTGATGATATTTCTTTAGATCGTGATCGATTCGACTATGCACGGGTCCTGGTGTCAACCAGTTCTTTGGACATTATTAGAACAGAGGCTCATGTTGTGGTGGATGGCGTCCTGCTCGACTTCCAATTAATTGAAGAATGGGGTGTCGCGGTAGGAGAGGATGCTTGTTTATTTGATGAAGAAGAGTCTCTCGCGGATGATAGGACTGATTTGCCAGCAGATCTTGACAACGGAATAGGAGGTGGCGACGTTGATGAGCTGTTGAATAGTCTTTCGAATGACTGGAAGAAAGAGGAAGATGAGCAACATCTAGTGGCCTCTCACGTTAGTGCTTTGGAAAAGGCTCCATCTGTTTCACCTACTCCTGTGGCTTCACCAATTCCGGAGGAGCCATTCTCAGTGTCGGCAACAAGAACACAGTCGGAGCAGGTTATTGAGAGTGCGGGCAAGGATAAATGCCAGTTTCGGAAGGTTTTAATTGATGACAAGAAACTGGCTAAGAGAGCTTCTTCGTGCCCTCCTGGTAGAGTTGCTTCGGGTCCTTGGAGTCTAGAATGGGTTAAGAGTCATAAGAGCGTCAATATGGGAGCAGCCTCAAAATCAAAGAATAAGGTGGTTGCTAAATCGTCGGGAGTGCAGAGAGTTACGAAGAAGAAGGGCGGTGGCTATCTCCGCCATTGTGCTCTAAATCTGAAGCGTATAGCTAGACTTTCCGATAAAGATAGAAGAGAGGTTCTCCGTGCTTTGCGAAGGACTACGAAAAATCGTAAGGCGGGATCGGGTGTTTCTAAAGCTAAGGTATCCTCGAAAGTGGCTTCTTCTATTGATACCTCTCTGACATCGGTAAATAACGATTGGACCAACTGGTTGGTGCTTCATGGTAACGATAAGGTGTTGTCAGAGGATGTCTGCGAGATAGGGAGGACTGTTGGTCTCAATTTTAGCGGAGATAACAATAACATGTTTGATGTTTTGTCCGGAGTGGGAAGGAAAAATAGAGAGGGTGGTGGGGATGGTGTGTAATCCGAGAGCTAGAGAGGGTGGTGGGGAGGGGGCGGCTTTGGTGTGTGTATCTCGTGATGAAGCTTTTATCTTGGAATGTTAGGGGGTTGGGCGGCGCAGGGAAACGGAGGGAGGTGAGTTCTTTGGTGAGGGAGAAAAAACCTTTTATTCTTTGTATCCAAGAAACTAAGTTACCAGTGTTCGAGGCCTCAGTCTGTAAATCCATCTGGGGTGACGACAACGTTGACTATTCTTACCAACCTTCGGTGGGGGCCTCGGGAGGTATTGCTACGCTTTGGGACCTAAAGGAGGTGGAGGTGTGGTCGTCAGTGTCTTTGGATCATGTGCTTGCAGTAACAGGTCGGTTTTTAAAGTCTGAGGATCAATTTGTCGTTTTTAATGTATACGCCCCTTGCGATATTTCTCGGCAACAAGTTCTCTGGAATGTTTTATCTTCTAGAATTGACTCTTTGGCGGGCCAAAATGTGTGTGTGTGTGTGGTGACTTCAATGCTATCCGTCGTGAGGAGGAAAGAAGAAGTGTTAGTAGTGTTCTTCCCCAGGCAGGCATCGACAGCTTCAACAACTTTATTGTCAACAATTTCTTGGTGGACCTCCCGCTCCGGGGGCGCTCTTTCACGTGGTACCGAGGAGATGGGAGGTCGATGAGCCGTATTGATCGTTTCTTGTTATCGGAAAGTTGGAGCTTGACCTGGCCTAATTGTTTTCAGATGACTGTGTCTAGAGGGTTGTCCGATCACTGCCCCTTAGTTCTATCTATTGACACCGAGAATTGGGGGCCTAAACCAGTGAGGATGTTAAAGTGCTGGGTGGACTTTCCTGGCTATAACTCCTTCGTGCGTGATACTTGGCGTTCGTTTCAGATAAGTGGTTGGGGTAGTTTTGTCTTGAAAGAAAAGTTGAAGTTAATGAAAGTGGCACTAAGAGATTGGCATCAACACCACTCACAGAATCTTCCAGCACGAATTTTGTCTCTGAAGGATCAAATTGCTTCTCTTGACTTGAAAGGGGAATCAACTGTGTTATCGGACGATGAAATCCAAGAGCTTCATGGTTTGTCGGAGGATTTGTTCTCTCTCTAGAGCAAACTCTAGCATCTGCTGGCAACAATCTAGAGTTCAATGGTTAAAAGAAGGAGATGCAAACTCTAAGTTTTTCCATAGGGTTATGTCTGGTAAAAGGAGTAGGAATGCTATCCCGTTTATTCTGGTGAATGGGACTTTGGTGTAGGGAGTAGAGAACGTTCATAATGCGGTGTTTACTCATTTTCGGGCGCAATTTCAACAATCTCAGACTAATCGTCCTAGCATGGATGCTTTAGATTTTCGTACCTTGTCGTTTAATGATGGGGCGTGTTTGGTGAAGCCTTTTACGGAGGAGGAAGTAAGGGTGGCTGTGTGGGACGTTGATAGTTATAAATGTCCCGGCCCTGACGGGATTACCTTCGGGTTCATCAAGGATTTTTGGGATATTCTGAAGGGTGACGTTATGCGTTTTTTGATGGAATTCCACAGGAATGGTCGTTTGGCTAAAGGTATTAACAGTACTTTCATTGCTCTTATCCCTAAGGTTGACAATCCCCATCGTTTGAATGATTTTCGACCTATTTCGTTGGTGGGAAGCATGTATAAAATTTTGGCCAAGGTTCTTGCCAATAGACTCCGATCGGTAATTGGGCTCGTTATATCAGATTCGCAATCAGCCTTCATTAAAGGTCGCCAAATCCTTGACGGCATTCTGGTGGCTAATGAGATTGTTGACGAAGCGCGTAAGTTTCAGAAGGACTTGGTTCTTTTTAAGGTCGACTTCGAAAAGGCGTACGACACGGTTGATTGGGGTTACCTTGGTGAAGTGATGTCCAAAATGGGTTTCCCGACTCTCTGGCGTAAATGGATTCAAGAGTGCGTTGGTACAGCTACAGCCTCAATTTTGGTGAATGGGTACGGATGAGTTTCCTTTGGGGAGGGGTCTGAGGCAAGGCGACCCTTTATCGCCTTTCTTGTTTCTTTTGGCGGCAGAGGCTTTAAATGTTTTGATGGAGTCCCTGACGCAAAACAATCTTTTTGCGGGCTTTCAGGTGGGTAATAATGCTTTGACGACTGTGTCCCACCTCCAATTTGCAGATGATACCCTAATTTTAGGTGTCAAATCATGGGCTAATATTCGGGCTATGCATGCTATTCTTCTTCTATTTCAATCCTTGTCCGGCCTGAAGGTTAATTTTTCTAAAAGCTGTCTGGTTGGGGTGAACGTCGCACCTTCTTGGTTGTCTGAAGCAGCTATGGTATTGAATTGTAAGGTGGGGTCTATTCCTTTTGTGTATCTGGGCATGCCTATTGGTGGCAATCCTCGTCGTTTGTCCTTTTGGGAACCCTTGCTGAACCGCATCAAATCTCGACTGTCGGGTTGGAGTTCGAAACATCTCTCTTTTGGCGGCCACCTGATTTTATTGAAAGTTGTCCTGTCATCTCTGCCTGTTTACGTACTTTCTTTCTTCAAGGCTCCAACAGGTATCGTCTCCTCTATTGAATCTTTATTTAA
>Ga0228711_1006822_pt1 | contig 16792 bp, 9 predicted proteins | sample MedpolnodulmetaG_2_FD_177996 | JGI IMG/M metagenome (GOLD analysis project Ga0228711, IMG submission 177996) | Root nodule microbial communities from Medicago polymorpha collected in Santa Monica, California, United States - brown nodules | ecosystem: Host-associated > Plants > Roots > Nodule...
TGTTTGGATCTATTTATTTAAACTTATGCTTATCTAGGGTCTGTGTGAATTGACTTATTTAACCTTCTCTACTTGCGTAAGTACTTGTGACCTATGAAACTATGACACTGACACATCGACACCGGTGGTAATGTATGAAAATGACACAATTGAATATGTGTCGGTGTCGTGTCTAACCCCGGACACGCCTTCAATTAGAAGTGTCGGTGCTATAGAGCTCGTGACACTCTTTGTGAAAACAACTTATGACATGTTAATTAGTTGTTTTCAGCTTATTTTCATAAGCTCTACATGAGAGCTTATAAAAACAATTTATAGAATATACAAAAACATTTTGACTTTATTTTATCTTAGTGCTTATATGACAAGCAGTTATGCTATAAGCTGCAAAATAAGTTATTTATTCAAACAGGGGCGTAATTGTAAAAACACTTGTGAAGCATTTTGGTAGAGCCAATGAAAACAACTCATGGTGTTTTCATAAGCTATTTTCAGCTTATTTCTATAAACTCTCCAAGATAGCTTATGAAAATAGCTTATAGGCTATATGAAAAAAATTGTATTTATTTTATCTTTTGTTGTAAAATTAGCTTACACATAAGAACTTACGGAATAGGCACCCATGTTATAAGCGATTAATTGAGGCTTTTATCAAAACAGGGCTGTAGTCTATTCTCTCGTATCAAGTTTGTATCATTGTATGTTTATCTAGGGATTCCAATTGAATGTTTTTGTTATTGGAATAGAACTGGAATTGTTGATAAGGTTTGTATCATTGTATGTTTATCTAGGGATTCAAATAGGGTGCTCATGTAATTAGTTTTGACATTGGTTATCTGGAGTTCATTCACTGTGTACCTTGTTCATTTTGGAGTGATTTTTATGTTCTGTTAAGTGTAAAATTGAAATCTGCTTTGCTAGGTGCTAGCAAAGCACCTAGCAAGTTATGCTTGTGCACAATATAGCTTGTAGGCACTACTGACTCTGTATTTTCTTGTTGGTATACTATGCTTGTGCTGCAAGTTATGCAATCTACTATTTTGGAAACACTTCTATGTGTGAATTTTCGGTATGAGTCATCTTGAGGTCATAATGTTAGTTTTGTGATGCATTTCCAGGAAACCACACCATTAGCTGGTTCTTCTGCTGGAGCTATAGTCTGTGCTGTAGTTGCTTCTGGAGCTAGCATGGAAGAAGCTTTGATAGCTACTAAAATATTGGCTGAAGATTGTCGGAAGGGGGGGACTGCATTTCGGCTGGGGGTATGCCTCTATTCTTGGCCTGAAAGTACTTCGTGTAGATGGTCTCGCTCTCAATTTTAGTTGTCAATGCTTGTTTGCTCATCGTCCCTGGCCCCCTTCAGCGAGAATCCTTTGAGCTTGATGTGTGGATAACCTAAAGTCCAGTTTACCCTGCGTTGAAACTTGAAGTTTAACTTTTATTGGGGCAAACATAGGTCAATCTCTAGGTCACAAACTATCTCAAAAAAGCTTAGCTATTTTTTTATAGTACAGTTCATTGCTGACAAGAACCTTGGAGACAGAACTGAAATAAGATCCTTGTGAATTTTGGGACCAAAAAAGTCTTGATAGATAGGATTTGGTGGGTACGAGATCATGTGATAAGTGGTCACTTCTCCACTCTTTTCTCCTTTTAAGCAATGCCACTTTTTTTTTTGGATTCTATTGGAATTCAGAATGGTAGAACCTATCTTGAAAGTTATTAAGTATCAGTTATTAGTGAATGGTAAAAAAAAAACCTCTAGCATTTTTACAAGATATAACTGTTTTGGGGCTATAAATATTGATGATATTTCTGTTAATAGATATAACTGTTTTTGAAACCAAATAGGAGCTTATATGATGTGCAGAGGTCTGTGAAAATGCAACTAAGTTATCATCCACAGTGGAAAGCTGAGATTTTCTTTAGTTGTGATAATAAGCATGTGATTTTTAACTTCTTTTTTATAGATAAAAGAATGTTCTAATCTCATCGTGTGGTGTTCCTTACGAGATATATATAATTTCATTTTGTGATATAATTGTTTTCTCTCTATAGGCTGTTTTGCGTGATATTCTTCAGAAGTTTTTGCCAGATGACGTTCATATAAGATCTAATGGGAGAGTTCGAGGTAATATCGAATGTTCTGCACTTTAGTTATTTTCATTATAGAACTGGCTTGTAGAAAGAAAGAATTGAACTGGAAAATCTTCACCTTATTATTTATGACTGGAAGAAGCACACACTTGATGAGAAAAAACATATTTGTTATTTTAGTTATTAAATTACATTTATAATTACATGGTTTATTAACTTAAACAAAAAGAAAATAAGGATTCTGTTACTGAACTTCAGAGTTGTCTTTATTAGTAACTGAAGAAGTTTTTCAAGTCCTGCCGTGTCGTAATATGTTCTTCTGTTGCAGTTGCTGTAACACAGCTTCTTTGGAGACCCAGGGGTTTGTTGGTGGATCAGTTTGATTCCAAGGAAGATCTCATCAATGCAGTTTTTACTTCTTCCTTTATTCCAGGGTGATTTGTTAGTATAGTATTACCTCGGTTTCATGTGATGATTTTACTCTTTCTAGATGATTAAGTCAATTTCAAACCTTATACTCCCTCCAGATATCTTGCACCAAAGCCAGCTACGATGTTTCGAAATCGTTTATGCATTGACGGGGGTTTGACATTGTTTATGCCACCGACATCTGCAGCACAAACGGTATTTTTATTTAGTTACTTGTTGGACTATTATATATCTAATTGATTGATTATTTTGTGAAACATCTGTTTGAATGCCTTGTAAAACTTTTTTTGAACTTTATTAATTTAAGCTTGTATTTTCCATTAACTTAGTTCTTTGCATTATTTAAGATGGAATTCTTTCATTGGAATACTTTTTCCGGTGAGTATACATCTATCTACTGGATGGTATCTAGGCCCTATTCACGTTCAAGAACTTAATCATTCTGGTTTGCGAGTAAATGATGATTGCATGCTTGGTCACCAGTTATGTGGTTTCATATGGAGGGCTTGGTGATTCTGTCAAAAAAAAATATGGAGGGCTTGGTGTTATACAAAGATTGAGATGGTTTTTGAATAATATTCACATACAATATTTAGATAATCTACCAATTATTGATGAAGAGTAAACTTCAGGGTGGAAAATGCTTTTTTAGGTTATTCATTTTTATGATGTACTTTTCAGTTTCAAAGTGAACTTTTGGTATATTCCTTTATAGTATTTAAAACATTGAAACTGTATGATTCTATTCAACAGCTAATTGGAGGTATTAAAGATACATTGATGGTTAAGAAAATAATTCTAACTTTCTCAGGATATCTGAGAAGTAATTAATGTATTTTTGCTTTTATTGAAGAAATTGACAAGAACAAGAGAAAGCTAAGTATGTTTAGATAAGCAAACTATTCAAAATATTCATGCACTGTGATTGGTTTGCTTCAACTCTGATGCGATTAAAAAGATTTATGATTTATCTAATTTATTATCACATTTTATCCTCGATAAACATTTATCGCTTTACAGGTACGTGTTTGTGCTTTTCCGGCAGGTCGTATGGGATTGCAAGGGATAGGGATTAGTCCAGATTGTAATCCCGAGAACGCATCTAGCCCCCGTCAGGTATCCCTGAATTTTGTGAGTTAGCATATTAATCTTCTTAACGACTAGTAGACGACTGATGAGTATTTTGGATGAAATCATTTCAGCTTTTGAATTGGGCACTTGAGCCAGCAGAAGATGTAATTCTTGACCGACTCTTTGAGTTTGGATATCTTGATGCTGCAGTCTGGGCAAAGGAAAACCCAGTTGAAAATCTAGTTCAAGATGATACTACTGCTCCTGCATTCGGAAATAGCATTGTACAATAGCGCATTATGGATTGAAGATGCATGAGGAAATAACAAATTGAATTCAATTATGCTACCCTACATCACCTTAATTATCATTGGAGGGAGGTCCGCCCTTCGTAACTTCTAAGGGTATAAAATTATAAATCTCATTTATTTCATGTATTTATTGTATATTGCGATAGAATTCTTGCTGGGGAGGAGAAGAGGGGAAGAAAAAGAAAGCAGAAACATTTTATTTAATATTTACAAAATAGGGTGGTTATATAGTTTGAAATCTCAGATTTTTTCGTGGATTACAAAATAAATTAGAATTTATAGCCAGTTTCCCTATGGATGACCAAGTTATGGCACTTGAGTTTTCTCTGAACTGATGTCCTGTGATATTCAGAAACAAATTGAAGTTTATTTGCTTCTTGATTTTGTATTTGGGGAAAATTGTAAACTAAGGAGACAATTGGAATAGTTATTTGGATTTATTTTATGATATAAAACACTTGTGTAATCATTTGGAAGAACTTATAAAAGTAGATTATGGTATGTCCATAAATTATTTTTGGGTTATTTTTATGAGATTGTCAATATAGCATTGCTTATATAAAGTTTATGAAGAATTTACCTCCACCTCCATCTTCTCTTATTTAACTAAGGAGAATGCAAACGAGTGGGTGTACCAGAAGTGGCTCCACATAAAACATAAATCAGTCTTGTTGTGCTATTTGAGTGCATGTTTGGATTTAGTTTTGTGATAAGTAAAAGTGATTTTTAACCATTTTTCGAATCATTATTTGAATGTTTACGTGTTTTTGAGTAATTATGCCGCAATGAATTCTAGCTTGAAATTGGGATTTTAGAGTTTCCGTGAAGTGAAAGTAATGTTAGCCTCAATTTTTTTCTTCTTCTTTCAATTCACTTATAAGTGGATTTATTTAAACCTAAATTATATTACAATCAACATGCTTACAAATCCCCTTTCCAAACAAAAAACAAGCTTACAAATCTATTCATTCAAATGAGACACACGCTAAGTATATATCAAACTGCATGTTATTCATAATAAGAGGATGGTCATTTACTCAAAAATAGATAATAGGATGGTCTCTGTTTCATGTTGCTTGCATGTTCAGTACGACTTTTAGAATGATGATATTGTAATTTGGGAATCCTGATAGTATAATGACGATGTTAATGGATTTGTTTAGCGTTAAAAAATTTGCTCCTTCAGAATTCACGCTTCTAGAGGCCTTAACAAATTCGTACAAAATACTTCTTCCCATTTTTGGGGGTTGGGTGGGTATGATAAGTCTACTCTGTAATCTTTTCGATGTATTTTATTTTGAGTGATGTTATATCTCGAGAAGAGATTGTTTATGAACTTATCCCGAAAACCCTTTGTTATATTTCTTTACCTTATAACTACTGTCAAATAAACTAGAACAAAGCAGATCATGTGTAAACTAAAATTGTTTAAAAAAATTGTGTAAACTAAAACAAAATAGACCATGTGTTTTATCAAAAAGAAAAAGGATACACCGTCATTCCATTTCCAGGTTCACCTTTTAAACCACCGTGAAGCATATAAAGCTATATAAATAGTTGAACCCAACAAGATGTAGTTTCATAGTACTCATAGCAACTTCAAAATGCATGAGAGATTTAGAGGCGTGAATTAACTGAATCAAATTTTTGACTCCCTTTCTGGTAGATTCGTTTAGGCGAGTTAACTCATTTTTGAATGGTGTCTTTTAGAAGAAAAAAAAAATGTGATTTTTATTGTATAAAATCTTTAACGATAAATATTTAAGTTAGTAAATATCAAAATACATTTTTTAACTTATACTGAGTTTGAAATTCTTTTAACTTGTACAAATGAATTTGAAATAACTTTTAATATTTTTGAGTAAATTTTAATTTTATCTTCTAATCTTTTCATGTTATTGTCTTTTTTCAAATCTTTTCATGTTTTTGTCTTTTTTCATATATAGTTGACTTGTTGTTAAGACTATATTAGTTATAATATCAGTTATCCTGCCAAACTTGTAGGTACAGCAAACTATAATCTGTACGTGGCGTAACATAAAGAAATTCTTTGCGCCTCACTATTCTTTTCGCTATGTTTTGGTAGAAATCAAGGGTCTACGGTTTGATTCGGTTTTGACGTTAAAAGCCATCCAAATCGTAAGGTAAAAAAGTATGCAGTTTGGTTTGGTTCGGTTGACTTTTAAAATAAAATCCGAACCAAACAGACCAAACTAATGCGGTTTGGGTTGGATCGGTTGATGCGGTTTTTTTCGAGTCAATATAATTTTTTTTTCAACATTAAAATCGAGTTAAGAAGCTATAACGCAACATATTTACAACAATGTTTTTGACAAATTTTAAATTTCATCAAACATTACAATTTTATTTTCGTTAAAACAGGATAAACCAAATAAAAAATGTGAAAAAAAGTAATTCTATTATATAAGAAGTGTAAAACACTAAGATTTTATCATTCTATACAATTTTAAGTAGTACATAAATATAATTTTGAAATAAAAAACAAAGAAGAAAATTAACAAGATAAAAAAATATATCAATTTTTAAAAGTTCATATGAGTATTGGTTTATATGACACAGGTTCCATTATCATTTTTCTTATGTTGCGGTTTAGTTTGGTTGGCAAAATAAAAACCGCAAACCAAACCAAACCAAATGCGGTTTTTTGCGATTTCGGTTTGAGTTGGTTCGGTTTGCAGTTTTTCTATTGGATTGATTCGGTTTTGAACACCCTAGATAGAATATTGAATTGTATGCCTTCTTCGAGGAATAACTACTCACTCTCTCCTATATGATTAACTGGTCTAGCTCGTCTAAAATGATCAACTCACTTTAAGATGTTGTTAATAAATTAAAAGTGCTCTTGAAACATTTTTAAGTATTATAAAAGAATAAATTATTTTATAAAAAAATTAAGTATTTCGATTTTCAATACATTGATTACGCATATTTTCTTAAAAAGTTACTATTTAAAGTTCTTAAAATGTCCCGAAGACACTATTAACGTTTGTCATAAATTAAAGATAGATATTACAAATACATCATAACAAATCATGAATTTGTTATGATAACAACCCTTATTTTTTTACTTTACACTTTATTCAGATCCAAATCCATGATCAACCATAACCTTATTGGTAAAATTTTCTATCTTTATGCATTTTTTTTTCTTATATAAATCATTCTTAAAAAGTAACATTGATCTTGAACAAAAGTAGAGTAAAAGTAATTTTCAATGCTTCAAGACGGGCACTCCTATCTTTCTGTTCTTTTTATTGCACTAACATTTGAAAATTATGAAAAATATTTTTTATGAAATTTGATTTTGATTAACAGTAAAAATATAAATGCTTTTTTTCTATTAAATTATATAACAAATCAAACTAACCATTATTATCTAATTCAATAACACCAACAATATAAGAAGAAAATATAATCTAAATACTTATTTTTTTAATGACATCAACAACAATCTTTATTATAGAAAAAATTGTTTAAGAGTATAATTGGGATAACAAAAAATTAAATATAAATATACTCATCTTTATTATAGAAAAAAGTTGTTTAAGGGTATAATTGGGATAACGAAAAAGTAAGTATAAATATATTCATCTAGTTTGTTATACAGTTTAAATGATAAAGGAAAAAAACTGGATATATATGCATACACTCATATCGTATTTGTTACGCTTTTATTTTAATATTTGAATCTACTCTTATCTATTTATTATATGTGTTATTTGTATTGAAAATTGATGCTAAATTTGGAAATAGAAAAAATCAGCCGAAATGAATTATTTTCTTTATATATAGTATAAATATACATATAAAAGATATAAAGATAGTATGAGATTTATATTATACCTTAAACAAATTTGCCAATAATAATGCTAAATTGTTGTTCTTATAAAAAAAGATAAGAATTTATATTATGTTTGTTACATTGTTGGTGCCATTAAAAAATATAAACATGATTTGTTACAATTTAAAAGTCACCAACATATATCTATTCTATACTTACTATACATTAAGGGAATACACAATTTTGTAATGATTTTTTCTTTTTTAACTATACATGTAATCAAATTTGTCTATAAAATTGTTATATTGAAGGTGTTATTCAAAAAGACAAAAGTTTATATTATATTTGTTATATAATTGGTGTCATTAAAAAAAAAAAAATAGTTTGTTACGATTCAAAAAGATAAACGTAATTTATTATTGTATATATGAATGTGCAAAAAGAGAAAATCTGAAATTCATATGTATTCAAGAAGAAAGAATAATATTTGCTAAAAAAAAGTTTAAATATGTTTTTAGTTTTTACAAAAATTATAAACTTTCAAGTATAGTCTATACAAAAAATTTATTTACTTTTAATCCATATTTACATTTGATAGGGACTATTTTGGAGGATTAAAAATATAATTTTTTTGTAAAAAGTTTTCCATATAAGAACTATTATAACAAACTACAATATTTTAAAGAAGTAAAATTACTAAACATAAAAACTCGTAATAAATAAATAATAATAACATGATAACAAAACAAGTTTGTTTTATATTTTTTTTGTCAAGCGGTCAGTATTCACATAATTTAATTGTGGAGAAGTGAGGTGTTTAGGATTCGAACCCCAGCCCTACATATAATATCCTAAGCTAAGCTATCGGATACATGTTTGTTTTATCTGTGAACAACATTGACAAGACCCAAAAACAAAACAAAATTGTCAGTATCTTTTGTTGGGTCCCTATATCCTCTCACTCAATCCAAATATAAATAACAAGCCAGCGAACATCAACATCATCACTCATCAGTCATCGCTGCTAATCCATCAGGTGCGACTCTGCATGTACCTCTCCTTTTCCATTCCATTCCAAGTTTTTTCTTTTATTCTTTTCTAATTTTTGTACTGATTTTAATTATTTTGAATTTGTATTTTAGAATGAAACCGATTACTATAGCTTAACAACTTCTGATGCTACATGTATTTTTTTTATTGAATTCTGAATCATATTTGCATGTTTTTTAATATATTGAAATTTGAAACCTATAGAAGTTGTATTTTTCCTTCTAAACATTGCAAATGATTAATAGTTTGATGCTCATTCTTTCTTTGAATTGATAGAAATCGTGAAAGATAAGTGAAAACTGAATTATGGCTGATGAAAGTGTTGATGCTTTTCCAAAGCTGGAAACTGTGTATAGAGTGACCCGTTACAAATTCAATCAGCCGAGTCGCAAAGTACCCGACACCAAATCGAATTCAGAACAAACTGGCGAATCCAAGGCGATCCCAATGCCTTGGTGTTCTTCGAATTCTAGTTCAAATGCATGGAGCCAACCAAATTTGATCCAGAAGCTGAAAAAGAGGGGTTATAGTGGATCAGGGCTGGTTAACGTACAGGTGAAAAGCAGTTCTCCAAAGACTCTTAATGGAAGTGAAAACGGAGTTTTGGATGACAACAAGTTACCTCATTGTGTTGAAGTTGGTACAACTCCATCTAAGGATTGCAAGGATGGTCAATGCGATGATGAAGGGATCTCGAAACCCAATTGTGAAAATAATGACGATGAAGGAATCCCAAAACCCAATTGTGAAAAGAATGATGATGAAGGAATCCCGAAACCCAATTGTGAAAATAATGATGATGAAGGAATCCCGAAACCCAATTGTGAAAACATTGATGATGAAGGAATCCCGAAACCCCACTGCGAAAACATTGATGATGAAGGAATCCCAAAACCTCAATGTGAAAACGACGATGATGAAATTGTTGATAGTGATACTGATATTGTGTTTGATAGTGACGATGATCTTTCTTTAGATGACACTGACTCAGACACCGGAGAGAAAAGCCACGAAGGGAGCAAGAAGAGTAAGTGGTTCAGGAAATTCTTTAATGATTTAAATAAATTGACAGTTGAGGAGATCAGTTCACCAGCAATTCGGTGGCACTGCCCAGCATGCCAAGATGGTCCTGGGGCTATTGATTGGTATCATGGATTGCAGCCCCTTTTGAATCATTCCAGGACAATAAAAGTAAGGAGGGCAAGATTGCATCGAGCGTTTTCCGAAACTTTGGAGGAAGACTGCTCAAGGAGAGGAGCTCCATTGATAAGGGGTGGTGAAGCCAATGGACTGTGGGAGGGTCTCAATAACAAAGTTAAGGATCGTGAAATTGTTTGGCCTCCAATGGTTGTCATTATGAATACGAAATATGAGCAGGATGAAAACAACAAGGTACAATATATTTTCTTGTTTTCTAATTTGATGAAATATATATGTAGTCTTAGTCTATTTCCTTTTATTTGTTTTTAAATCGCATAGACATTGCAGCTAGTTGTTGAATTTTTACTTCATAAATTATTAAACAAAATTCCGTATCTCCTATAAGAGTCTTGGTCCTTTTGTGATTTTCTTTTAATTTATCTAATGTGAAGTTCCTCTGTAGTTTAACCTCACCGAGTTGAATTGTAGTGGACAGGAATGGGCAATCAAGAACTCCTTGATTGCTTCAGTGATTACGGTGCATTGAAGGCTCGACACTCATATGGTCCACATGGGCACCGAGGGATGAGTGTTTTGATTTTTGAACCATCTGTAGCAGGTTATTTAGAGTCTGTGCAGCTCTACAAGCATTTCAAAGAGCAAGGAAGAGATAGGGAAGCTTGGGATCGTTGTAAGAATCCATTTGTCCCAGGTGGAAAGCGCCAACTTTATGGCTACATGGCTTCTAGAGAAGATTTAGATGTTTTCAACAAGCACTCTGGAGGTCATTTTTCCTCTCTCTCTTAATTAGCCTTTTTATATATTCTGTGTCCAATTTTTCATCTTGTGTGGAAAGATTGGGGATTGAAATGATTCATGATCAATTTGAAGATGACAACTGCTTTGGTAGTTTAAGAATTCTTAGATGGCATACTTCTCTCTATTTCACAAAGGGATGGTGTTAGATGTTCTTGTTTGGTTTTTGGCAATTGTTTTTCCTTCTTATTTTCTGTATAATTTTTGGAAATGGAATGAATGTTGCTGTCTTGCTGATATACTATGATTTATCTATACTTGGAAATGGAAAGAATGTTGCTGTCGTGCTGATATATGATCTATCTATACTTGTTTAGGAAAATCAAAATTGAAGTTTGAAATGAGATCATATCTAGAGATGGTAGAGAGCAAGATCAAGCACATCAATGATGGCAGTCAACAGCTTGACATTTGTAAGGACATGATAGCTAAAGAACAGCTCAAATCAAAAGTAAGTGAGAACTTACGCAGAACAACTGAAGAGAACCATGTTGTGCGAGAACGTACTAAAGAACATCATCTACAAAACAAGGAGGAGGTAATGTTATGAGACTAAAATTACATTAATATTATTCTTGTAATGCCCATTGATTTGTCTATGAAGATTCTTGACTGTTTTATTATTAATAAGTTGTGCATAGAATTGGTGAGGATGCTTTCCATATTGAGGGTAATCAGCAAAAGGTGTTTTGCTTTTACAGCTTAGTTTATTTGTACATGTCTTCTGATGTCCTGTTTTGTGGTAGCTGGTCGAGCATTTATTGGTTGTTTGAGTGTGATCTTTCATTGGTATTGTTAGTATATAGATGTAAGGGTAATTATAGTGGTTAAGAGTGTCAGAGCAATTAATTAGATAGTTGGTTAGTTTGTTATGTGGCTGTTCAGCCTATCAGCAAGTCTTTAAATAGCCGTAAATTGGTTGAAGGGGGAATTTTGAATAACTGAATGTGTAACAAACATCTGTGAATAGAGTAGTGACTCTATTGTAGTAGAAAGGAATCCCCTAGAAGAGAGACTCTGTCCTATTTTTTCAACAAAATTGTTCATTCTTTTCAATTAGTGAGTTCCTAACTGGTATGGATGCTATGAATTCACAACTTGGTTTTCTTTCTTGGTTCTGGTAGTAGCTTTCCGAATGATGATGCAAAAAAACTTCTATGACTGATCATTGTATATATTCTTTTTTAGATGGACGAACAAGAAAAGTTTTTCCTTGATCAAATACAAATCATTCATCAATCAATAGCTGCTAAGGAAGACGAGTTTACGAAATCACAACAAGCAAAACGAGAAGTGACGTGTGCTAATGGAGATTCTTCTGTGAAAGAGGGCGACAATCATATGTAATATTCTTATATTCCCTTATAGTTCACTGATTGCATATTCGCTTTCTTTGTCACTTTTGGAATACATAACTAAGTGGCCAGTATGCAAGATTCAATTCTTGATCTTTTCTGATGTAAAACTCAATCTTCTTTAAACAGAATGGAGAAAAATTCTAGTTTCACGAAGTCTCAAGACAAGGATATGAGGCAATTCGAGGCAGTGAGAGATAATATCTTAAAAACGCATGGAGAAAAACAGTTGGCTCTGAAGAAGAAGCAGTGGCAAGAGCAGGTTGAACTTGATAAGGAATTGGAAAATGAACTAACTCAGCTCATGAACAAGTATGCTTTAAGTCACTCTCAAGAAGAAAGCTGTTAATATTAAACGGCGTTTAAGTCCCATTAACATGTGAAAACATGCAGAGACGTGGTAAATTTTGCCTGAGTTTAATTTGAAAGTTGAAAGTGAGGGTTGATGAGGGCTATCATCACCAAAGTATTGTTCCCCATTTTGACTAGTTCCAATAGTTTTTAGCTTTGGTTACGATTTTTATTATATACTTGGCTTTCAAATGGTTAGAAATATAATTTTATTTTGATTGAATTTACTGTGTTTTGCTCTGTGTCTTGAAATGTATATGCATATTTCCACCTCATGATTCAGCCTGAGGTAATCAAGAAATTTTATTGCACATGAAGGCATGAAGGATACTGCAGGAATAAAAAAAAAATTAAGAGTAATCGACTGAAATAAGTCGGTCACATATTACACTTGATGTCCTGTTTAGTTGCATATGAAAAATACGAAGGAACCATAATTCAGAAGCCATATTCTTGAGATTTTATTTACATTGTATCTCTATATCATTACATTGTTTTATTATTAAGAAGTTGTGCAGAGAATTGGTGAGAATGATTTCATATGGAGGGTAATCAGCCAAAGGTGTTTTGCTTTTGCAGCTTAGTTCATTTGTCCATGTTTCTGAGTAGAAACATAAATAATCTCAATTGTTTGATCATATTTATCTTCTAACGATGGTGGACATGAATTCTTTCAAATACTAGAAGCCACAATAATATTTTATCATAGAACACTGCAAATAAATAAGTAGTAGTAATATTATTACAAGTGCCAAGTGAGGTGTGAAAGTAGAGAGTATAAATTAAAATATGGTCTTTTAGTCCCACATTGCTAGCAAACAAACATAACATATGTGAAATTGTTTTATATAACAACATGACAAGTTCAACCTTCATGAGTGCAAGGTGTCTATTACTATCCCAATGACACTGTTGCAGTTGCACATCAAACAGGACGATAGACTTTTCATTAGATTAAGAGTCTTGGTTGTGTGGAATTGGAACATTGAGATTTAAAAAGTTCAAAATTTCTTCAAACTTCATCAATCACCTTCTTCCTCTTCATTTTTCTGTTGAAATTGTAGGTTTTTGTTGTCTTTCAAATTTGACCCACTCTCTTGTACCTAAAACTCATTCACTATGTCCTCGTGAGTTTAACTTAGTTGGTATGGATAATGCATAAAAAATGCAAGGTCCGGGGTTCAAACCCCGGCCACCACAAAAAAAAAAACTCGTTCACTATCACTCACTTGATTAGTAACATGCATTTTATTTTTAAGGATAGCAGCGTGCATTTATTATTAATTAGATACTATTATCTATGTCGCTAAATATAAATCACTCTTGAATATATGCAACAACTTAAAAATTCAAAGAGGGCCCTATAAAATGGACACTGGAAAAACTTAAAAGAGAATTTAATATTTAGGAATGAAGATAATATCTACTATAATATTCAATATTAAAATAATATATAATATTCGTAAAATCACCTACGTTCGAAGTTGAGACCTCATTAGATGTGAGTTTAAGTGATATTTACGACTTTGTCTACATAACCAACAAAAAAAATATATCCACAGTGATCCTGAAGTAGAACTGCACTGACTATCCAAATGATAATCATTTGGTTTACGATTCACTTTTATACTCTGTTCCTTGTTACAAACAAATAATATCAAAAAATCTTGTTTATAAATAAATATATGGAAATGTTAACGAGTGTTCCCAGTGCACTCTTTAAATGTCTTAAATAGTAACTTTTTATAAAAACATGTGTATTTAATACATTGAAAATTAAACTATTTGACTTTTTTAAAGAATAATTTCCTAATTTAAAATGTTTAAAGAGTGCTAGAGGGGCACTCATTAAAAAGACCAATATAAGATTAAAAAAATTGGTTCAAGAAGCAACTTTTTTTTTTTTTTGGGATAGAAATGAGGGCCTAAGCCCGGAAATAAGGGAAAACTACAAAGAAATTAACCGAGGGGTAGCAATCCCCATACTATCAGCTATAAGTAAATGTCTAATTTGAGTCGAACATGTCTCATATATCTTCAGATTATAATCGAAAGAGCAAGCAATGTTGGCTAAAGCATCTGCACACTGATTAGCCTCTCGATATGAATGAGAAACAACAACGTTCCAATCCATCTCCAATAAGCGACGGATTTTATTAACCAACTCTCTACCCAAACGACTATCTGTCACACCTTCCTTTATAGTCTTCTCCACACTAACACAATCTACATTCAATTCAACTGCTGTATATCCCATCCTTCTCACATATCTCAAACCCTCCAACACTCCCCAAAGCTCCGCCGCAAACGCACTGCACTCGTAAATGAATTTAGCAAAACCACCAATCCATTCTCCATCACTCCCTCTAATAATACCACCACAACCAGCTATATTTCCACCCTTGCACGCACCATCTGTATTTAACTTCAACCAATTAACTTGTGGTGGCCTCCACCTAATGAAATCTATCACACTTTGTCTATTGGAAGCAACTTTAACGTTCTACTGAACTGTCAAAAAAATAAACAACTTTAACTACCGGTACATTTTTAAATTATTGCTTGAATTTTCAATATCACTTTATTTAATTGAAACAACTTCCCATCCCACATGCTAACTAGTTTTAGACAGCCCGGGTTACTATTAATCGGCAAGGAATAATAAAAGAAAAGGCTGCACACACAAATCACTATATTTACATATCAAATAAAATTATGATGGGTGGTTTGGTAAATATACGTTTTTATTAAATTAAATAAATAAATTTGATTTTAACTTTGAAATTACAAAAATGAACTTTTTCTACCTAAAATTTATAAACCATTTCCTCTTTTGAATGCTTAGCAAGTGCCCTAAATTTAATATTCCAACTAACTTTGTCATTTTCTGTGATTTTTTCAAGAGTAACCTAGTTGCTAGAAATTCCATTTTAAAGAGAATAAGTGAAGTATATGAGGTTCAAACCATAGAAATGTCCTTACCAATAAGCTAAGCTTCGGGAATCATTTTGTCAAGATATTCTATGCTTAGGGAAAGAAGTAATGTGTATAATTGCCAAAAAAAATCAATTATTCTTAATTGTGTGGTCCCCTAATTAATAGTTATCTCTTCATCTTGTTCTTGGATGGAATCTATGGTCAAGACATGTTTGTTGATGCCTATTCTTTTTTGTCTGGAAACTATTTGCAACAATGTGTCTATCGGAAAATCTCAAGTACCTTATTTGTTTATCTTTGAAGACTCATTATCTAATTGTGGATACAATAACAACTTTACTACCTCTGCAAAATCTAATTACAATCCTATGGAATCGATTTTCTAATAGGCCCAACCGGCCAACCGGAATATTTAGCAACGGTCGAACTGCAATTGACATAATTAGTAACATTCTTTCAACTTAATTACCTATATATGACGACCAGTTATCTCTTTTTCATTATTACCATAAACTTTTCATTCAGCTGAAACTAAACTTTTACTATTGAATATTGTAAAAGTTTGTGAATAGAGTACTAGTGACTTTGAAAATTTCTCTTATTGAATTCCTAACAAGTATGAATGTTATGAATTTACAACTTGGTTTTGGTTGCAACTTTCTGATTGATGATGCAAAAAATACTTCTACGACTAATCATTTTTTATTTCATTTTGAGATGGATGCGCAATAAACTTTTTTCCTTGAATAACTGTAAATCATTCATCAAGCAATAGGTGCAAAGGAAGACAAGTTTGAGAAACCGCATCAGATAAACAACAAGTATGCTTTAAAATTCAGTAATGTTCTGATATTCCCTTATAATTCAGTAATTGAAGCATGTTTCAAAATTTGTGATCCATATAATTGTTTGTTTATTGCATGTTAGCTTTCTTTTTGTGCAGGTATGCTTTAAACCACTCTCAAGAAGAGAGCTGTTAATATTAAACCGCGATTAAATCCCGTTAACATGTGAAAACATGCAGAGAAGTGGTAAATTTTTGGCTGAGTTTAAATTGAAAATTGAAAGTGATGGTTGATGAGAGCTACCATCACCAAACTATTGATTCCATTTTGACTACTTCATGTAGTTTTAGCTTTAGTTGCAATTTTTATTATATACTTGACTTTGAAATGGTTAGAAATATAATTTCATTATGATTGAATTTTCTGAGTTAATCAAGAAATACTGTTGAACATGTATTTATGTTGCAAGTATGTCATTCTTAAATTGAAGCTGAATAAAATGGAGTAGTTGTAGTGTGTTCTGTTATCGACTAAGCTAGAATATCTCACAATTAGTTACAATTTGCTACTGATCCTTGTTGTTCTCATCCTAATCCTTATTGTTCCTATCAATTAGTTTAGCTTTCCTATACATTAGTTCAGCTTCCT